>JGI24133J20442_1000002_pt1 | contig 52042 bp, 36 predicted proteins | sample BarGraNGADG00311_2_FD_20442 | JGI IMG/M metagenome (IMG submission 20442)
CAAAAGACAAAAGTAAAAAGACAAAAGTTAAAAAGACAAAGGATAAGAAAGTTGCTGGTTACTGGTTCCTGGTTGCTGGTTAGGTTCTGATCTGATTAACAAGCAACAAGCAACAAGCAACTAGCAACTAGTAACAATATAATAGCACAAGAAACAATAAGTAATAATAGATGGCTAATTTTAAAGAAGATCTTGTAAGAGTAAAGGCATTTATTTTTGATATTGACGGAGTTCTGTCACTTCAGACGATCAGTCTTAATGCATTTGGAGTACCAAACAGAACTGTTAACCTTCGTGATGGTTATGCACTCCAGCTTGCCGCGAAAAAGGGTTATATTATTGGCATAATTTCAGGAAGCAAGTCAAAAGAGTATCAAAAGCGGCTTAAGATGCTTGGCATAAATGATATCTACCTGAATAGCCGTAATAAACTGGAAAATTTTAGTACTTTTCTTAAAAAACATAATCTAAATAAATCTGACGTTTTGTTCATGGGTGATGATATTCCGGATTTTGAGGTAATGAAGGAAGCTGGTATTCCGGTTTGCCCTTCTGATGCTGACAGTGAGATCAAGCAGGTTTCTTCTTATGTATCCGATAAAAAAGGAGGAGAAGGATGTGTAAGAGATGTCATAGAACAGGTGTTAAGATTACATAACAATTGGATGGATTCTGACGCATTTACATGGTAAACTATGAAAGCATTCCTTAGTCTTATCAGATGGCAAAATCTTCTCACGGTTATACTTACAATGGTGCTCATGAGATATGCCGTTCTTGCACCGCTGATCAGCAAGATAGGAGTAATATTAATAAAAGGAAGTGGTGAAGAGATCCCCATGACTCTTCAATTCCCGTGGTATGACTTTGTATTGCTCGTCACTGCCACAGTCTTTATTACTGCCGGAGGATATGTTATCAATGATTATTTTGATATAAAAACCGACCTTATAAACAAAGGGAAAGTAATTGTCGGTACAAAAATCCCACGACGCCAGGCCATGATGTGGCACAACATTTTTAATATTGCGGGAGTATCGCTGGGTTTCTATATCTCTTACAAAACAGGGTATATATGGCTGGGGGCTCTTTTCCTGGTTGTCTCAGGATTACTTTATTTTTATTCTGCAAGCTATAAAAGGCAGTTTCTGATTGGTAATATTGTTGTTGCACTTCTTACTGCTATGGTTCCGATGCTGGTTGTTTTTTATGAATGGCCTGCATTATATAAATATTACACTCTGAATGCCATAACTCTTCCCAAAATAAATATTATTGTCTATTGGATCGGAGGATTTGCTCTTTTCGCTTTTTTGACGAATCTTATCCGCGAGATAATTAAAGATATTGAAGACTTTGAAGGAGATATAGCATATGGAAGAAATACAGTCCCTGTAGTTATCGGAGTACTTTCTGCAAAAATAGTTTCAATAAGTCTTATAACGGTTACTATTTCCATGCTCTATCTGATCTGGTATTTCTTTGTTCATGATACAATAACCGTAATTTACCTATCTGCCGGAATTGTTTTGCCTCTCTTATATGTTATTTATAAACTGGTTATAAGCAATAACAGAAAACAGCTTCATGGTGCAAGCAGTGTAATGAAAATTGTGATGTTAACAGGCATACTTTACTCTGTTGTAGTGAAAATAATACTTACCTGGAACCTATTCTGATGATACGTGACAATCTCAACAACTTTAAGATAATTCTTGCTTCACGTTCACCAAGGAGACAGCAACTTCTAAGGGATCTGGGTCTTAAGTTTGATGTTGTAATCAGGGAATATATTGAAACTTATCCTGAAGGACTTAACGGAGAGGAGATTGCCAGGTATGTTGCACATGAAAAGGCAGTTTCCTTCAGAAATGATATTTCAGATAATGAGATAGTTATTGCAGCAGATACAATTGTCTGGTGTAACAACAGGGTGCTTGGAAAACCTGTGGATTTGGAAGATGCGATACATATTCTGAAAGAAATATCAGGGAACATTCATGAAGTGATCACCGGAGTAACCATTTTTTCCTTATCCAAAGAGTTGACATTCTCCGACTCGACAAAAGTCACTTTTGAAGCTCTCTCAGAAGAGGAAATCTGTTATTACGTCGATGAATTCAAACCATATGATAAAGCCGGAGCATATGGTATACAAGAATGGATCGGTCTGATCGCATGCAGTCATATTAACGGATCTTATTTCAATGTGGTTGGGTTGCCGGTGCAGAAATTGTATAAAGAACTTCAGAAGTTCATTTTGGGATAAGATAAACCTTACATATACAGCAAGACAAACAATATGAGAGATAAACTACTGACAATCTGGTTATTACTAACAATTCTTCTGACTCCTGCTTTAAGAGCCGATGAAGGCATGTGGATACCTCTGCTGATTGAAAAATACAATATTAAACTTATGCGGGAAAAAGGCTTTAAACTTTCAGCCGAAGATATTTACAGTGTAAATAAAGCCTGTATGAAAGATGCAGTAGTTCAGTTTGGCGGTGGCTGTACCGGAGAAGTTATCTCATCAGATGGCCTTTTAATAACGAACCACCATTGCGGCTATGGCCAGATCCAGAAGCACTCGACACTTGCCCATGATTATCTTACCGATGGATTCTGGGCAATGTCGAGGGAAGAAGAATTGGCTAATCCTGGTCTTTCCGTTACCTTTCTTAAAAGGATGGAAGATGTTACGGAGAAGGTGTTGAACGGTGTAACGGATAGCATGAATGATGATGAACGGTCTAAAGTAATAAGCTCTAATATTTCCGAAATTGCAAAAAACTCTACCGATGGAACCGGATTTTCCGCTTCGGTCAGACCATTTTATATGGGGAAACAGTTTTTTCTGTTTGTAAATGAGTCTTTTAAAGACATCAGGCTTGTTGGAGCCCCTCCTTCAGCAATCGGGAAATTTGGCGGCGAAACTGATAACTGGGTATGGCCACGTCATACAGGTGACTTTTCACTTTTCAGGATTTATGCTGACAAAAACAATAAGCCTGCTGACTTCTCAAAAGCCAATGTGCCTTACAAGCCTCTGTATCATTTCCCAATTTCTTTAAAAGGTGTGAAAGAGGGGGATTTTGCAATGGTTTTCGGCTATCCCGGTGCAACTTCAGAGTATGTCCCCTCTTATTATATCGATATGGTAAAGAATTACATCAATCCTAAGATGATAGAAATAAGAACAAAAAAGATTGAGATTATGGAGGCTGCAATGGATACCGATCCGCTTATCAGGCTCCAGTATTCTGCTAAGAAAGCCGGAATTGCCAACTCCTGGAAAAAATGGATAGGAGAGAACAAGGGTTTGGAAAAAATGGGAACAATTGGCAAAAAGGAGGAATTTGAAAATAAACTCACAGAATGGATTCACACAGAAAACAGCCGTACGATAAGGTACGGAAACATACTTCCGAAGTATAAGGAACTATACACACAATTGAGAGAATATAGTCTGGTTAACGGCTATACTAACGAGGTTTTTTTTAATAGTGGTGCAGATGTGGTCAGTTTCTCACGAAATATTAAAGCTTTGGCCGATTTGATAAAAAACAAAGGAGATCAGGATCAGATTAATGTCATGAAAATAAATCTGGTGGAGGCGGGAAGGAACTTTTTTCAGAACTATAATCAGCCAACTGATAAAAAACTCTTTGTTGCCGTAATGACAATGTATGGTGAAAACCTTGACCTGAAATGGCAGGCTCCTGAATATATCAAACTTCAAAAGTCATGTAAGGGAAATTTTTTCAGGATTGCAGATGAACTTTATGCCAGGAGTGTCTTCACCGACGAAGCCAGGTTCAAAGCTTTTGTTACAGGCTTTAATTCTTCAGGAATTAGCAGATTGAATAAGGATCCTTTTTACCGGCTTGCTTTGGATGTAACTGATTTTCTGACTACAAATGTCAGAGTGGAACTGGGACGCATTAATATTGAAATACAGAAACTCAACAGGGATTATATGTCAGCTCAGATGGAATATGATAGTGAGCGCGTTTTTTATCCCGATGCAAATTCAACATTACGTGTCACTTACGGGACAGTTAGAGGGTACTTTTCAAAAGACGCTGTATATTTTACTTATTATACCACTCTTAAAGGGATAATAGAAAAAGATGATCCAAAAATATATGACTATAATGTTCCTGAAAAGCTGAGGCAACTGTACAAAACAAAAAACTATGGACGCTATACTCAGGACGGCGAAGTGCCCGTTTGTTTTATAGCCAACAACCATACCACAGGCGGTAATTCAGGCAGTCCGGTAATAAATGCCGATGGTCAGCTAATTGGTGTGAACTTCGACAGGGCATGGGAAGGTGTTGCCAGCGACCTTTCTTTTAATCCCGATCAAAGCCGGAATATTAGTCTCGACATCAGATATGCTCTCTTCATTATTGACAAATTCGCAGGAGCTGGTTATCTGTTGAAAGAGATGACTATCATTGAATAAGAAGATAAATGTATTATTTATGATGTATTATAGGCGATGTATTAAATCCTTCTTTACATCGCCTATCGCCAATAATACATAATACATTTAATATGATTTAATAGTAATAATCTTATCGGCGAATTTTTGATAAACAGTCTGTTGTTTCGCAATTTTTTCGTTCACCTGTTCCTGCATTTTATCGTTTCTGGGAATTTCAGCGTTTACCTTATCAATTTCGCTATTGGCCTTATTGATCCTGTTTTCTGATGATTCGAGAGAATTCTGAACTTTCTTCTTCTTTTTTTCAAGGCTATTGATATAATCCGTTTTTGCTTTCTTTGTCTGATTGTCTGTTGTCGTACCAAGCTGTTTATTCTGTTCAATTATTTCAGCTGTTACTGATGCCAGCTCATTGTTCTGTAAAGTTATTTTGTCTTTTTCTGTTACGACGGTTGTGGTCTCTGACTGGATTGTCTTCTGAAGGCGTGTTTTTTCTTTTTCGAGTGAGGAAAGGTCTCTCTGAATATCACGCAGTTTTTTATCTTCAGCATCTGCCTGTTCTTTAGCGACTTCAATGTACTGATTCTTGGCAAATTCCTTTAAATAGTGTTTTGCGTTAGTAAGATCGGTCTCCCCAGTAGCTTTTTCAATGTACTGATCCCTTCTCACTTCAAATGCAACAGAAAGCTTAATCGCCGTATCAAGATTCGTCAGTTTGCTGTAAACATTCAGCGGATTTGGGCTGACTTCTTTTATTTTAGCTCCAAATATTGTCATTTCATTGTTGTCAGTAACTATTTTCGATTTGGTACCTGATTGTAAATCCCTCGTCCAGGTTTTCAGTGTTTTATCATAGTTGACTTCAGGAATCAAAACTGTCACCGCGGGCAGGCGGCCTTTTCCAATATTCAGGCTATCTTCTGAGACTAAAATTGGCTTCTGGGCTTTTATTCCAATACAGGAAATCAGTACCAGAAATACGAGAGTAGAAATTGATTTCATAAGAATACTGTTAGTTTATAATGGAAGAAACGATCCTGTTAATTGTATAAACAAGTATGAACAGCAAATTGTTTAAAAAGAAGAGGAAAGTATTATTCAGAAGCGAATTGTGTACCTAACCTTAAATATATGTATTTATGAAAGCCACTTCCTGAATGGTAAAGGAAAAAACTCCGGAGTGGTGTTCCTGTATTTAATGTAATCCTCACCGAAGAATTTTTCAAGTTCATTAGATTCATTTCTGATGAATATTTTGAAAAGAATATATCCTGCAATACTTGATGTTAATATTAGCCACGAATTTAAAACAAGTGAAAGTGCCGGTATGATAAAAAGAATTATAGATGAGTAGAGTGGATTCTGACAGAGGCTAAAAGCTCCATTTGTCACCAGCCGCGTCTCTTTCAGCCCTTTTAATAAGAGCCTGACTGTAGAAAAATAAAATACTAATCCAATGACCATCAATATGATCCCGGATATGAGGATAAAACTGTTGTCGCCGGATGTGTATGCAAATATTCTCTTGTTTGTAGTGCTGACGATGATTGTTGCCGCGAGCCATGGAAGAAGGACAATTCCTATTTTTGGCCCTATCCCAAAGAAATTTAATTTTCCCATATTATTGATATTTAGTATTTTATGATATTTAAATGTGTTACTATTAATAAAAACTAATTTATAAATTAAAATGAAATTTTGTTAGATCAAATCTTAAAAATCTGTTTTTATGAATATATTGAATTTCAATTATTTATCTAAATATTCCGGTGCTCTGCACCTCTGATTACAACGACAAAAATATATCTACAAATATCACGGTGCTCTGCACCTTTAAGGCAAAATTAATAACAGCAGCGCTGCGAATTATTTGTAGTAATCTAAAATAAAAATTAATTTGTAAATATATTAACCCTGAATTTTAATTTCCATGTCTGTCGATTTTGATAAACCTAAATTATTTAAAATAAATATCACAGTGCTCTGCACCATTAAGGCAAAAGTCAGAGCAGCAGAGCTGCGAAATATTTGTAGCAATCAAGCTATTGAGCAAAATTCAGGTGCAAAGCACCGTAATATATGTTGGATAAGGAAGTTGGAAACCTGTTGTTTTGAATACATTAAATTTCGTTCGTCGGACTTCCATTAAAAATTATTAACTTTCTCAAAATTTCATATTAAATGAAGATAGTCGCCGACGATAAAATTCCATTTCTGAAGGGGGCACTTGAACCTCATGCCGAAGTGGTCTATATGCCGGGAAAGCAAATTAACAGGGAAATACTGAAAGATACTGATGCTATTCTTATACGTACAAGAACAAAATGTACTGAGAATCTTTTGGAGGATTCACTCGTCAGGTTTATTGGAACTGCAACCATAGGCTTCGATCATATAGATACTCATTACTGCACTAAAAAGAACATCGTATGGACAAATGCTCCTGGTTGTAATTCAAATTCCGTTCAGCAATATATTGCAGCGGCTTTGCTAAAGATTTCCACAGAACACTTCTTTTGCCTGAAGGACAAAACAATTGGAATCATAGGTGTGGGCAATGTAGGATCAAAGGTTGAAAAATTTGCACGATCTCTGGGAATGAGAGTTTTGTTGAACGATCCTCCGCGGGCAAGAAAGGAAGGCAAAAAGAAATTTCATAGTTTGAACACGGTTTTATCAGAATCTGATATAGTGACGGTTCATGTGCCGCTTAATGTTGTCGGGGAAGATTGTACCTATCATCTTTTTGATGAAAAGAGCTTTAAAAAGATTAAGAAGGGAGCATGGTTTTTTAATACTTCTCGCGGCGAAGTGGNTGATAGTTATGCACTTAAAAAAGTACTTGCTTCAGGTAGACTTAGTGGTGCGGTTATAGATGTATGGGAGAATGAACCGGATATCGATCTTGAAATAATGGGACAGGCATTTATTGCCACTCCACATATTGCAGGTTATTCGACAGACGGGAAGGCCAATGGAACCGCAATGGTTGTCAATACTTTATGTAAATATTTTAATCTTTCGTTGGTAAACTGGTATCCACAGAACGTTCCTCCTCCTGCTTTTCCTAATATATCAATTGATTGTAAAGACAAATCAGAAGAAGAAATTATCAGGGAAGCTGTAAATTTTACATATAATATTGATGAAGATAATAAAAAGCTTCGTAGTTCACCGTCAGATTTTGAAAAACAAAGAGGCGATTATCCTATTCGAAGGGAGTTTACTTCCTATTCAGTTGAACTTAAAAATGGTTCTGAAAGAATCCAAAACACTCTTGCCGAGCTGGGCTTCAAAATTATTGTCTGAATTTATTATAGACCTGCACGACTTATAAGATATCACATACTTACCGGTACTCTTTTCATGGCTAGTGCAAATTCCTTAACCTGAAAAACAAACGCCTGAAGCCTGGTATCAAGTGATACTGAATCCTGACCATCATAAGCAACATTAATAAATGGAATATTATTATGGTCTTTTCTGAATGTATCGCTTACTGATGCAACAAGTGTTCCTGGCATGCATGTAAATGGCAGAATGGCTGCGATACCTGATATACCCCTCTTTGTAAGTGCTATAGATGTACCAATTGCAACAGGTGGATCACCATCATAAAATTCACTCACATACTTATTACACAAACTCAGCATATCGTGAAGAGATACATCTTTTTCGTGATCTGTAAATTTTTCAATACCCCGGAGCAGTGAGGCAGCAATTGCATCCTGTCCAATTTCCTGAATTTTTGATTTCAAAATTCCTTTTTTATCGTTTTTCCACCTGCTGTCACGGGTAAAACGGTAAGTAGAGTATGCTATCCATTCAGAAAATGGAGCAACAATCACTTCAACACCAAGATCCTCCAGCCGGTTTGAAATATTACCGTTGCAGGCAGCATTGTCGCGCATGAATATTTCACCTACAAGCGAAACCACCGGTTTTCTCTGTCTTTTATCAACCTTTATTGCCATAAAATCAGAAGCAATTCCTACAAGTGTTTTGTGCAGTCCGCTTGAACCATTTTCAATGCATCTTTCAAGTCGTGATAATGAATCATGGTAGAGTATGTCTGAATCTCCCCTGTTTATTTCGTAGGGCCGGGTTTCCCTGTGTATTTTATGCAGGTAATCGGCAACTACGAATCCTTTCCATGCATTGATCCTGAACTTCTGTCCATGTTCCCCGGCAACATCTTCATATGATGTATCATTTGAAGGGGTTATAAGTTCTGCGTCATGAAATCCTAATCTGTCAAAAAGAATCCTTTGGAACTGGTTATACTGACCAAACCGGCAGGGCCCATTATGATCGGGCATGAAGAAACTCATTTTTGAAGGATCTGCACCTGGTTCCATAAGTTTTCTGAGAAAGCTTCCGGTAGTACAGATCATTGGAAAACACTCTTTTGATGAGGTAAATTTTCTTCCCAGGGCCAAGTCCTCTTCGGTCTGTTTTGGAAGCACTTCGGAGGCTATACCGCAGCTTCGGGCAGCAGCTGCAATCAAATATGCGCCATCATGCATGTACGGGAAATACATTACCCTGTCTTTTTGAGGTGAGGAAGGACTTGGACGGGGTCTGAATATAGTAACTTCCTTCTTCTCGTTTTTCTCAGCTCCTTTAAGACTATCGAGAAAAGCTTCTATACGTGTTATCATTCCTGCATCGGCGGAATGTTCATCAATCTCAAGATGAAGAAATGGCTTGCCTTTAAGCTCTTCAGTTACATAGTGCCAGATGAAAGAGTCGGGTCCGCACCGGAAGTTGCTTATATAGACTGCATGTAACTTTTCATTTTTTGCAACTAACTGCGCGGCAGCAATAAGTTTTTGTCCGTTAGGCCAATACATATTGCGATAGTTTGTAAAAATGTTATATGGCGACAAATCAAGCATATCCAGAGGAATCGGCATAACATTCTGGTTTATAAGCTTTTCTATGAGACCCAGGTTAAGGTGCTGATCTGTACCATTATAAGGCCTTCCCAGGAGCACAACCGGACGGCAGTTTTCGGGAATAGAACTCAGTATTTCTTTACCATATTCAATAAGTCGTTTTTCGAATGACACCTGTACCTTATCAGCTAAGATTACTGCTTTCCTGATTTCTGTTTTATCAATCCCGAACTTCTCATTGAAGTATTCAGTCATCTCCTTAATGAGAGCTCTTTCGAAAAACCTGAAATGCAGAGTTGGTATAAGGAGTTTTGATTCATCCACTTTCCCCCTGAGGGCAGCTTTTATCATAAAAGGATAGGTCTGTACCCAGGGGCAGTTGCAATTAAATGTATTGTTTCCCTCCTTTTGTTTGGCATTAACTATGAAAGGAATAAAAATAAAATCGACATCCTTCTCTATAAGATCTATCACATGACCATGCATCAGTTCAACAGGAAGGCAAGTCTCGGTGGTTATTGTCTCCAGCGACTTTGCGACAAGAGATTTATCAGATTCTTTTGAAACAACTACTGTAAATCCCAGCTGTTCAAAGAATGTTCTCCAGAATGGGAATTGCTGGTAAAACACCATGAGAGCTCTCGGAATTCCAATAGAAGTTGATTTCCAGGATTCTTTTCCCACAAACCCTTCCATCAACATTTCAGTTCTTTTTGTGAAAAGATTGGGGATATTATTCACCACTTTTTTCCTGTCGTCTGTTTCATACTTTTCACAACGGCCGCCGTAATAAAGGGACTTCTTTTCCCCTTCAATTTTTACGCGCCTGATTTCACAGTGATTTGTACACGCCGGGCATACAAACCTGCTGACTTTGTATGAGGCATTACGTACACCAAAGCCTTTGAATCTGGTTATTTGACCTTCAAGCATGGATCTTTTGGCAAGGATAGCGGCTCCTATAGCTCCGGTCACGTCAAAATGAGGAGGAATAATAATGCTCTTTCCTAATACCTGCTCGAATGCTGCAACTACTGCTTTATTGTTTGTTACGCCACCCTGGAAGAAAATCTTATTACCAATTCGCCGGTCACCGACTACCTTTTGAAGGTAATTATAAACTATCGAATAGGCCAGTCCACCCACCAGGTTTTCGTTTCTGGCTCCTTTCTGCATAAAGGAGTTCAGATCCGACTCCATAAATACGGTACAGCGGTCACCTAATTTTACCGGAGCTTCAGAGTTCAGTGCCATAGATCCGAATTCCTCAACAATGTTGATATTCAGTTTTTCAGCCTGCTCCTCAAGAAATGAGCCCGTACCCGCAGCACATACTTTATTCATTTCAAAATCAACGACTACTCCATTTTCAATACTTATATATTTCGAATCCTGTCCACCAATCTCAAAGATTGTATCAACGGTCGGATCGTAGTCAATCGCAGCGGTTGCCTGGGCTGTAATTTCATTAATAATGTTGTCGGCACCAATGAAATCACCAGTAAGGTAACGTCCCGATCCAGTCGTGCCTGCTCCGAGCACAATTACATCTTCACCAACTTCATCAAATATTTCAGTCATTCCATTCTGGATAGCTTCGAGTGGCTTCCCGGCAGTTGGAAGATAACGTCGTGCAACAACCTGGTGTTTTTCATCTATCAGAACTACGTTTGTACTAAGAGAACCGATATCCAGCCCCAGGTATACACCTACTTTGTCTTTACCATTTTTGACGAAATGAACTTCTTTTTTATATTCTGCCAGAGATTCTTTAAGAGTGGGGAGACTTATAAATTTTGTTGCTGTTCCTGAAAGATATTCCTCAAGTTTTGAAATTCCCTCAAAATGATTCATGCAGAGATTATTGGTGCGGGCATAATATACTGCACCTATAGCTCCCATAGCCGCATGATGAGTCGGGATTATAAGTTCACCGTCAGTGAGATTCAATGTCTCTCTGAAAGCTCTGATCATGCCAATATTTGCTGCAACTCCTCCTGAAAATACAACTGGTTTTTTAATCTCCTTACTTCTGGCAACATTACTTCTAAAGTTTCTAGCTAATGCAAAACATAAGCCGGCCACAATATCATGTAAGGGAGTTGCAATCTGTTGGTGATGGATCATGTCGCTCTTTGCAAATACACTGCAACGGCCTGCGATCCTTGGAGGATCAACCGATTTGAGTGCCATGTTACCAAATTCATTTTCAATTGGTACGCCTATTCTTCTGGCCTGTTGATCGAGAAAGGAACCTGTCCCTGCTGCGCAAATGCTGTTCATTTCAAAATCGACCAGCCGGGAGTGCCCGTTTTCAGGATCTTTCTCCAGAATGATAAGTTTAGAATCTTCTCCCCCTATCTCAATCACTGTCTTTGCTTCAGGATACAATATTCCTATGGAAGTTGCCTGTGCAATAATTTCATTGACAAAAATCCCTCCGATCAGTTCAGTAGCAAGTTTTCCGCCCGAACCTGTTATTGCAATTCCCTTTAATGTATCGGGTGAATATTTTTCCAGAACAGCAGATATTCTATCTTTCAGAACGTTAAATGGCCTCCCGTGTACATAATCATAATACTCCTCCAGAATTTCATTAGTCTCGCTGATAATAACGGTATTCAATGAGACTGATCCGATATCCAGACCCAGATAATATTTAGAATCAGATAATCCGGTGGGAAAAGATTTAGAAGTCATAAAGCGACGTATTGAACAGGTTAAAATCGAGTCTTTCGGAACTTTTACATGGGTTTCAAATATATTGATTTTCCTTTAAAGATTCAATCTAAATAAATGATTTTATGCTAAATATCATTAAATCAAGAATCATAACATATTCATTATCAATTATATTAATTTTTGTATATTCTATTTATAAAATATATAATTTCAGAATCATTTATTTTTTCAGATTCCGTTATTTTCAAATTCTCAAATCCTTTTTATACCCATTCTTCCTGAAGCACATCTCCGTTTATACCTATGATCATCTTCTTTACAGGAACTTTTCTTGTAGCATTGCTGAGTGCGGTTCTTACCATATGCAGAAGACCGCCACAGCAAGGAACTTCCATCATCATAACGGTTATTGTATTCACTTTAGCTATGTCTATCATGGCAGTTAGTTTCTCGACATAGGTATCTGTTCCCTGGTCTAGTTTAGGACATGCTATAGCCAGAGATTTGCCTCTCAGGTGTTTACTATGAAAAGCACCCATTGAAAAAGCAACGCAATCTGCAGCCAGCAAAAGATCTGCGCTTCTGAAATATGGAGCATTTGGATTTACGAGATGCATCTGAACAGGCCATTGCCTGAGTTCTGTTGGCTGATCAGAGGACAGATCAGTGAGAGTCTGTCCGGATTTTTCAATGACCATCGTCCTTGATCCGGGGCAGCCGCCTCCATCAAGATGAAGTTGAGGGGGAGAATGATGTTGAGCTACTAACACCTGTATCTCATTATATGGTTCCGCTTCCCTTGTTTCAATTGTTATTGCTCCTTCAGGGCAATGACCTATACAAGCCCCAAGNCCATCGCACATCAGTTCGCTAACCAGTCGTACTTTGCCATCTATTANCTGTAGTGCNCCTTCGTGGCAGTTTGGAACACACTGCCCACAACCATTGCAAAGCTCCTCATCAATTTTCAGAATATCCCTTTTCATATCATATGTTATAATTAGTTTTCTTATGCAAAATTGAAGACAAATTATAAGGTGAAGTGTAACATATGTTACAAAATGGTGTTTTTGGTTATAAATACCATTTAAAATGTAGGGAACGGTCGCGACCGTTCCCTACTGTCATTCGCCATATTGGTAAGTGCAACATAAATCATCTTTGCCACATCCTCCATTATGTCAATTGTCACTGCATCGGGATCATCGCCCGGCAGATGGTAAAATACTTTCTTATAGCCATCTGTAGTTCCTATTGACATAGTGCGGTATCCGGCAGTACTGAAAACAACATCATCGCTTCTTGGTCGGCCGTAATATTCTCCCGGAACAGGAGCTGAGGTGTGCATAGGACGATGAATATATTTCGTGTTTGCCTCTGTAAAATAGTTCAGCAGATCCTTATAGGTACTTCCGGCATTAACTGCCAGACCTGTCCCGTTTCCTACCATATCAAGATTGATAAAAGTGATAGTTTTGTCTTTTGAATAAAAAGGTTTTTCAGTATATAATTTACTTCCAAGAAGACCTACCTCCTCACCTCCGATAAAAAGAAATATTACTGATCTTTTCAGGGTTATGGCCGATTGCGCCAATGCTTTGGCTGCGCCCATAATATCTACTACTCCGCTTGCATTATCGAGTGCTCCGTTTACGGTTTTTCCAGCCTTTCCAACTGCATCAAGATGACCACCTATGATAATAACTTCTTTCTTAAGGTCAGGATCACTGCCTTCAATCATTCCTATTACGTTGCATGCCTTTCCTTCCGGATGTCTTGAAGTATTGGCTATGATGGTAAACCTTTTACCGGTATTAAAGGATTCTGGCTTAAAGGTTTTCATTATCTTTTTCAGGATATCCTGATTTGTTGTTTTCAATCCGGCAAAAATATCAGCAAGAGGCTGAGGTCCGATACCACAAACTACTATTGATGGATCATATGAGATATTTGGATTTGCCATTGCCCCATCAATATAGAGCATTCCGGCTGCACCATGCTTTACTGCATTCTGAAGCTTGTATTGATGATAGCAATATCCGACCCATTTTTTATATTCCGGATTTCGGGGGTCATTATATGGCACGTCCCTGTTCATAAGGACAATCTTTCCTTTAACATCGATCCCATTATAGTCATCATAATTAAGTTCCGGAGCTGTAACTCCATATCCAACAAAGACCACTTCAGCAGTTACTTCTCCGTTACCTGAATTCATACCGGGGTAGTATTCATCGGGATAGCTATAGTTTTTTCTTATAATAGAACCGTCTGCCTGAGGCAAATTCAATGTGAGGCTTCCAATATCGTTTACAGAAGTATATGGAAAATTGAACCATTGAAAGTAATCTCCATTATCACCTGCAGGCCTGATACCCCATTCTTTTAATTTTCCTGCTACCCATTCTGCACATGCAATATACTCAGCTGTTCCGGTTAGCCTGCCATTATATTCCGGTGAGCATAGCTTCACTAGCCAAGTCATCATTTCTTCACTCTTGATATTATGAAATTGTTTCAGCAATTTAGATTCGAAATCATCCTGTGCCAGTGCATTGCATGAAGCCGACAAAATCAATATTGAAAATAGGATTTTTATTTTTTTCATTAATAACTGGATTTAAGAAGTCCTAAAAGTAGAAGAAAAAATGATATGGTTCAAATGCTCACCCCTTAATCCCATCTTGATATTTTGCCTCTCCCTAAATCCCCCGTCGAAGCGGGGCAGGCTCTCCCTCAGGGAGGAGGGACTTTAAGCATCTATATTTTTGCTTTGCCCCCTTCTCTCTTGGGAGAAGGGGGCGAGGGGGATGAGGTTATAAACATTGGAAAACTTATAGTTACTGGAGTTATTTACTACTTTTGAAGAAAAAAATGGACTATTCCCTTTTATCCAATGCTCCTCTATTCAAAGGAACTTCTCCTGATGAAATTGAAATAATTCTCAAGAGTGTACCCAATAGGGTTAAAAAATTTCAATCCGGTTCAATGATATCTCAAAGCGGGGAACCGGTTAATTCACTGATAATTGTAATTAAAGGAGTTGTGAAAGGAGAAATGATAGATTATGCCGGGAGGGTAATAAAGATTGAGGATATTCCTGCTCCTGGTAGTCTTGCTTCTGCATTCATGTTTGGAAACCGGAACAGATTTCCTGTCAATGTAATTGCTGTTTCAGACGGGGAGCTGCTCTTAATTGAAAAGTCAGATTTTCTTACATTGTTAATGAACAATGATATCATCCTTGTTAATTTTCTGGATATGATTTCAAATCGTTCCCAATTCCTTTCTGAGAAAATAAAATTCCTGAATTTTAAAACGATCAAGGGCAAGCTTGCCCAATACATCCTTCAAAAAGCCGGAAAGGATCAAAGTACTGTCAATCTGGATATGACTCAGAGCGACCTGGCTGAGTTTTTTGGTGTCACAAGGCCCTCAGTCTCCAGGGCACTGGGTGACATGGAAGAAGATGGATATCTTGAAGCAAAAGGGAAAAACATTAAGATATTTGACAAAAAAAGGCTTGCCGACCTGACAATTGACTGATATTACTCCTTCCAGGCAAAAACAGATCCTTTTGCTCCCGGGAGTGTAATTATAAAACAGGTTCCTTCGTCAGGTTTACTTTCAATAGTGATGCTGCCATTGTTTATTTTTACTAACTCATAGCAGAGCTTAAGCCCCAGTCCGGTTCCCTTTTCGTTCTCTGTACCAGGTGTACTTTCGATTTCAGTGGAATTAAAAAGCTGTTTTTGCTTTGTTATTGGAATTCCAATGCCATTATCGCAAATCTTCAGCATTATACCTTCACCATTCATTGTTTTGTCCTTAAGCAGGATGCTTATCCTCCCTCCACGGTGTGTGTATTTTACAGCATTTGATAATAGATTTCTTATTATAATATCCAGAAGATCTTTATCAAAATATCCTTTTGAATTGCCAACCTGAGTGAAATTCACTGAGATTTCCTTTTTATCAGAAGTCTCTTTGAAAATACTCAGGTTTGTAAGTATTATATCAGCCAGATCGAGTCTTTCGGGAGAAAACTTTATTTTATCCTCCTGATCCCGGCCCCAGACAAGCATGTTTTCCAGTAAGCTGATAACAAGCTGCGCATACTGTATGCTTGAATTTGCGAAAGTATCGTATTTCTCTTTGTACTCTTTCTCTTTTAGCAGATTTAACATGTATAGGATATTTACCACGGGGCTCCTTAAATCGTGCGCAATAACAGAAAAAATCCTGTTCTTCAGTTGAATAGTATCAGACAACTGTTTATTTTGCAAAGCAATCATGCTGTTCTGCTTCTCGATTTCTTTATTTATAGTTTTTAGTTCCTGTGTCCTTTCATTCACGAGATGCTCCAGGTTAAGATTCATAAATGCAAGTTCATTCTGCAGTATTTCCTTTTCATTAAATGCCCTTATCCATTTATACATTATCAGAGCTGTCTGAATGAAAACAAAAAGTACAATGATATATGTAAGTGAATATCCAATGAAACTTTTTGACACTCCAAGCGATACCCTCACGTCATGCAAACCGCCAAATAGAATCAGAATAAATGCTAAAAAATATAATATATCAAGAGCATTTTTCTTCAATGAGCCCAAAAAGCTCATGTATAAAAGATAAGAAATACTCAAAATCATTGAAGGAAAGAATACAAATATTGAGTAACTGAAGATCTTAACAGGAAGAAACAGCGTAAGAACAAATGACAGTATGAAAAGTCCGGTATTTGACCAGGCAAATATTCTGAAAATTTTTGAGGGATAGAGATAAAAAACATACCAGACCCATCCGATCAGAATCAGAAAAAGTCCCAGGTATTCAGATCTGACTATCCAGATCCATTCCATATTGAACAGGTTGAGAATGAGATAATGGGATGTAAAAAGGGGTCTTAAAGCCAGACCAACGGTCGCCATGCTTAAGAAAACCATGATCTTTTCTTTTGGCGATATAATAAAAAAGAACAGGAAGAATAGAGAGAATCCCAAAAGAAGACTGATCACCGACCATTCTGCAGCCCAACTGTTTGCCATTTGCTTCTGAACTTCCAGAAAGGTGCCAAGTTTGGCAGGTAACCAGAACCCACCACGGCGGTGATCATAATTAGAAACATTTATTATAATTTTCAGAGAATCCGATTCCGGCAAAAACCTGTAAAAATTTCTTTTGTACTCGGGTTTTGTTTCCTCGGCTGATTTTCCGGGAGTCCCGTTACCACCAAGATAGTTCCCGTTAAGATAAATATCATATGAGGAATCAAAAACAGGAAGGTCAATAGCTAATGGTTCATTAAAACCTTTTGGAAATAAGACCGTTAACTTATAGGTGGCATAACCAAATCTTTCGGTTTTGACAGATTCCTGAGGATAATCTGTCCAATATGAAGGCACATTTCCATAATAATCGGGTTTATGAGTCTCTTCAATAAAATCATAAGGGTGCAACATTTTTTTCCAGTAAAACTCCCATTCTCCATTAAGTTTTATTATGAAATGATCAGGATTATTGATTTCACGAAGATCAAGTATACCTTTAACAGCAGTTGGAGAAGGCCCTTTTGCATTCAGTGTAAATGTAAAAGAGATTAATAAAACGAATACTAAGAACAGGCTAGTTCTCATATATGACTGGCAAAATGTTTAGTGCACAAATATAAATCTTTTAATAGAACAACTACACTGTCTGGTTGCCGGTGGAAAGGCAAAGATATTTCTTATAACTGATTTTTAAAAAAAAGAAAGGAAAGATATCGGGAGACATCTTTCCTTGATTTACCTAAACCTGATCGTAGAATCTGCCGAATGGCGATTATAGAGAAATTAAACTATCGTAAAAAAAAAAGAACTGTCCAAAGTATCAATAATTGTTTTTTGCCTCTTATTCAATGTATAGACGTTTGGAAATCCAAAATGTTGCATAGTTTTTTGTTAATGATTTGTTAATCATATGTTAAAATTATGTATACTATTGAAAAACAGGAATATAAGTTGGATAATACTCTTGGATCGGGAACCAAAATAGACCTCAAAGAATCACAAAACAAGATACTAAGTAACACAAAAGGAAAACTAAAAGTCAAATTCGTATTTCAACTCCCCCAGCATTGAAGGTGAGAGGTATCTTGTACAGAAGTGACAGTTGAAGAATTGATTTAATTGTAAGCATTACATTCCGTCGAAAAAATAATTAACTTGCACCCATCTAATAATACAGATGATCGCAAAACTGAAATATCGTTTCATGATGCAACGCCTCGGCAGAAGGCTTTATTGTTGCCTTATGTTCTACAATTTCTGATCGTCTGTTCCATTCGGAACTTTCAGTATAATTAATTACTGATTATTTCAACTTATTTCCATTTATTACAATTTATTTCAGTCAATTTCATTAAGATGAAAGGCCTCATTTTCAGCGTTAAAAGATATTCAATCCACGATGGTCCTGGGATAAGGGTAACTTTTTTTCTGAAAGGTTGCCCTCTGAACTGTATGTGGTGTCATAATCCGGAAGGAATATTTCCTTTTCCTGAAACTGTGATACAGAAGAACAGGGTCGGTGAAAGAGAATTCAGCAACAAAGAAGATGTAGGGAAGTATTATACGGTTGAAACCATTCTTGAAATACTTGACAGGGAGAAAGTTTTTATTAACCAGTCAAAAGGTGGAATCACTTTCTCGGGTGGCGAACCGATGCTTCAGTCTGATTTTCTTCTTGAAGCATTAAAAGCCTGTAAAACAAATGGATATCATACAGCAATTGACACTTCAGGATATTCATCATCAGAGAATTTTAAATTAATAATTCCTTTCACTGACCTTTTCCTTTTCGATATAAAACATCTTGAAGAGATAAAGCATTTAGAGTCGACCGGAGTGTCAAATACCAGAATACTTGATAATTACAGGTTGTTGCTTGAAAGTGGTAAAGATATAATGGTCAGAATTCCTGTTATTCCGGGTTTCAATGATGATCCCGATCATCTGGAGAGACTGAAACAATTTCTTAAATTAACAAAAACAGGTTCCCTTAAGAGGATCAATCTGTTGCCTTTCCATAAAATTGGATCATCAAAATATAAAAGATTCAATATGCCTTATAGAATGGGAAATGTGGAATCACCTTCCAAAGAAAGAATGCAAGAGCTGAAGGAATTTTTCATGGAAACCGGTATTAAAGTGAAAATTGGAGGATGAAGTTCAAAATAAGATTATGCTTAAAATAATGCCTTAGTGAACCTTGGTGAATCCCTTCGTGTCCTTTATGGTTAAATTTTTTCTTACCACGAAGGAACACAAAGGAAGAAAACATGATATCTGAAATCAATAATTGTCAATTATGATTTTATCAGAAAGAGTTAAAAAATTAAGAGACCAGAGCCTGAATGCTGTGGAAAAAATCAGTGCAGAGAGAGCACTGCTTATCACTCAGTTCTATAAGTGCGATGAAGCACGGGAACTATCGGCTCCGGTGAAGAGGGCCAGGGCTTTCGAATACCTCCTGAAAAACAAGAAGATATGCATCAACGAAGGTGAACTTATAGTAGGAGAGAGGGGTCCTGCTCCAAAAGAGACGCCGACTTATCCTGAAATAAGTCTTCATTCCCTGAAGGATCTTGAAATTCTTAATTCTCGGGAGAAGGTCTTCTTCAGGGTCGATAATGAGGTGAAAAGCACTTATGAAAAGGAGATCATACCTTTCTGGAATGGGAAAAGTAATCGCGACAGGATAATGTCACTTATGACACCGGAATGGCTTAATGCATATAATGCAGGCATTTTTACTGAATTTCAGGAGCAACGTGCTCCCGGACATACTGTTTTGGGATACAGGATGTTCAAAACTGGTTTTCTCTCAGTTAAGAAAGAGATAAAACAGGCAATTGAGGCTCTTGATTTTTTTTCAGATAATAATGCATTTGAAAAGCTTGAAGAGCTTAACGCGATGGACATAGCTTGTGGTGCGATAATAATGTATGCTAACCGTCATGCTGATATATTGGATGAACTGGAAGTAAATGAGAAGGATACCGCGAGGAAAAACGAGTTGTCAAAGATGGCAGCTATATGCCGGAAGGTTCCCGCATATGCACCGGAAACGGTTCATGAAATGCTTCAGCATTACTGGTTCATACATTTGGGTGTAATAACAGAACTAAATCCATGGGACTCCTTTAATCCGGGAAGGCTGGATCAGCATCTATATCCGGTGTATAAAAAGGAAACTGAGTCTGGTACACTTTCATTGGCTGAACTTGATGATCTCCTTGGTTGTTTCTGGGTAAAATTCAATAACCATCCCTCGCCTCCGAAAATGGGTGTGACAGCAAGTGAAAGCAATACTTATACTGACTTCTGTCTTATAAACCTGGGTGGATTAAAACCAGATGGTACCGATGCTGTTAATGAGATGTCATATATTCTCCTTGATGTCATCAGGGAGATGCGTATACTCCAGCCAAGCTCGATGGTACAGATCTCCGGAAAGAGCCCTGACAGTTTTATTCATAAAGCTCTTGATATAATCAAAACAGGATTCGGACAACCTTCATGCTTCAATACCGAAGCCATAATTCAGGAATTACTAAGACAGGGAAAGAATATTATAGATGCCAGGAACGGCGGTGCATCAGGTTGTGTTGAAACAGGAGCTTTCGGCACGGAGGCATACTGGCTCACAGGATATTTTAATCTTTCAAAAATTCTGGAGGTGACTCTTAATAACGGATTAGATAGACGGACAAATAAACTTGTTGGTCTTGAGACAGGTAATGACAAAGACTACAAAAACTTTGAAGATCTTATGGGGGCATTTAAACTGCAGGTAAATTACTTTGCTGACATAAAAATCAGAGGTAATAATGTGATTGAGAAGACATTTGCCAATTATTTGCCAGTACCATTTTTGTCTTTGCTTGTGGAAGATTGTATTTCCAACGGGAAAGATTATAATTGTGGTGGAGCACGCTATAATACTTCATATATTCAGGGTGTTGGTTTGGGAAGTATTACCGATATGCTTACATCCATCCGATATAATATTTTTGAAAATAAGACTTTTAGCTGGGCAGATCTGGCTAAAGCTCTTGATGCAGATTTCAAAGGTTACGAACAGATTCAGTATGAGATGATTTATAAAACACCTAAGTTCGGTAATGATGATGACTATGCTGATCAACAGGCTGTAATGGTTTTTGAGATCTATTATGATGCAATAAACGGACGTTCAAATACAAGAGGCGGAGTACATCGGATAAATATGCTGCCAACGACTTCCCATATCTATTTTGGAAGCGTAATAGGCGCCACGACTGATGGACGGAATGCTTATCTGCCCCTTTCTGAAGGCATCTCGCCCTTTCAGGGTGTTGATCATAATGGTCCAACATCTGTCATTAAATCGGCCTCAAAGATTGACCATCTTCGTACGGGAGGTACCCTTTTAAATCAAAAGTTCTCTCCCTCATTTTTTGAAGATGAGGAGAGTTATGAAAAACTAACTGCGTTAATCCGCAGCTATTTCAGTCTGGATGGTCATCATATTCAGTTTAATGTAGTCAATGCGGAGACTCTGAAGGATGCACAGCAACATCCGGAGCGATACAGGGACCTGATTGTTCGTGTGGCAGGTTATAGTGATTATTTCAACGATTTGGGAGAAGATCTTCAGAATGAGATAATCAAGAGAACGGAACATGAAAATTTATAATTGTTACAAAGTAATTAAGTAATTAAGTTATTAAGGTGGTCTTCGTTTATGGTACCTAATAACCCAATAATAAAGGCGGTGACTTATAATGAGTTACCACCTTTATAATAGCTATTTATATCTGTTTATTTCTATTTATATCTATTTATTTCTATTTTGCCTTCTTATCCTTTGTCTCATTAAACACCGCCGTGGCTGATGCAATTACACTGGCGATGTCACTAAGATTCGAAGGAATTATTATTGTATTATTGGTCTTGGCGAGCTTTCCGAATTCCAAAAGATATTGCTCAGCAATCCTCAGATTAACAGCATTTAATCCATTTTCCTCAGATATTGCTGAAGAAATTGCTCTTAAACCATTAGCTGTTGCCTTTGCTAGTTGTTCGATCTCAGAGGCACGTCCTGCAGCTTCGTTGATACGCTTCTGCATTTCACCCTCGGATTTTTTGATTAGCTCCTGCTTGTCCCCCTCTGCATTATTTATCTTAGCCTGTTTTGTACCTTCCGATTCGGCAATCACTGCTCTTTTCTCTCTCTCGGCCCTCATCTGTTTTTCCATCGCATCTTTAATGCTTTGAGGCGGTGAAATATTTTTAACCTCATATCGGGTCACCTTTACACCCCATGGTTCGCTTGCTTTGTCAACGGCTTCAACTATAGTAACATTAATTGTTTCCCGCTCTTCAAAAGTTCTGTCAAGTTCCAGTTTACCTATTACACTCCTCATAGTTGTCTGGGCTATCTGTATAGATGCAAAGCGGTAATTATCAATTCCATATGAAGCTTTTTGAGGATCCAGAACCTGGAGATAGAGGATACCGTCAACCTCTACAGCGATATTATCCCTGGTGATACATATCTGTGGTGCTACATCAATTGCTTGTTCTTTAAGGGTGTGCCTGTACCTCACTTTATCGAAAAAAGGGATAAGTAACTGGAAACCTGCAGTAAAGGTTGCCCTGTATTTTCCCAGCCTCTCAACAATAATTGCAGTTCTCTGCGGAACAATCTTAATCATAGATGCAATCAGAATAAATCCTAAAATGATTACACCAACAAGAATAAAAGTTGTGCTTGATCCTTCCATTTTAACTATTTTTTAGGTTCAACTATTAAATTAAAACTATCTTTTTCTATAATGATAACCCTCTGTCCTTCTTTAATCTCTGATGCAGATTCAGATGTCCAGGTTGTTCCTTTAAACTCGACTTTTCCTTTTTTCAAGCCGCCAAAATCGATTGTGGCAAGTGCTTCTTTTCCTGTAAATTCATCTTCAACGTCTTCAGACTGGGTTCCTTTACTATAAAAGAATTTTCTTTGAATTATTCTTCTTAATGCGATGAGGCTAATAATTGAGGTTATAGCAAAAATTATTATTTGCAGGTTGGTGGCAGGTTGTCCGATCAGGCAGACAAGAGCTGTGACCCAGGCGCCGAGTCCAAAGAAAAAAATAAAAAATCCGGGAATGACCAGTTCAAGAAGAAACAGGCCCAGACCGAGAACGAACCAAAATATTTCAGGTCTGGAAAAAATGCTAGTAATCATAACGAATAATTTAAAATTGATGGCGAGATAATTGTTTTGTATGAAGTAAAGATATAATAAAAACCACAGAAAATTCAAAAAATTAAAGGTGGTTACTATTAATTTAAAATGTGTAATATTAATTTTTAATAAATAATTTTTACAGTTTATAAAATCTCTTCAAGGAGATGGAGATCCCTCGCTACGCTCGGGATGACATGTTAATTAGATGGTTAGTAGAGGAAAGAAGTGGCGATTTGCGACACCAGGGATCTCCATGGGTAGAACGGAATCTAGAAAAATGTGATGTCATTCCAGGGAAGGAGTGACTATTATTTTTTTCCCAGGGTGTCATTAATGCTTTTCAACCATACGGTAACCTTCTTGGAAAAGAAATTCAGGTTTTCGCAGGTAAAATCACCTTCCATTTTTATCAGACAGCTTTTATAGGTTCCTGAATTCTCAAAGAATTGATAACAGATATACTGTAATGATCCGGCATCGGCTGCAACATTCTTTAATGCAGTAACTTTGCTTGATGAAATGTTTTTAATATAATTTGCATATTTCTGTAATTCAACCTTCGGTATTTTTTTCCCGGAATTAGCACACTTGCTGATATTATCTTTGACCTGGTTCTGGTTGATGCTAAAATCTTTGTCTGGGAAATTCCAATCCTGAGGATTTTTGTATGTCAGAACATTACCTTCACTGTCGATAATAAACCCGGTGTGCGCATAACCCCAGGCATAATTGAGATATTCAACCTGAAACAATATCGTCTGTTTTTCGCTTATAACAATATTTTTTTTACATCCTGTAATTAACAAGATTGTAAATAGAAAGAAAAATATTTTTGCAAGAAAGGTTTTCATTAATAGTCAGTAGAACCATTTATTCTCAAAAAGCAGACAAATCTGCACAGTTTTAATAATCCTGGTTTACAAATTTATTAATATAAGAACTATAGTGAATAGAGTTATAATAAAATTTTATCTATTCATTTATTTTTTGTAAATTATATCCTTAATAATTTTAAGAGAACTGGTCTGAGTTCTGACAACTCTCATCCGTCGGTCATACGGGATAAGTAATTAAATCACAAGCTAATACACACTCTGTATTTCAATGGCTTAAATAAATAATCATTTAAAGAGCTTGGTAAAATGGAAAAATTTTTTGATTATTTTGATGGTCGGTACAGAGAGTCAATACTTAAAAAGGCTCCTGTTGATGATGGTCCCGTAATTACTCTTTCCCGATTGACAGGTTGTGATGCCCGACAGGTAGCTGCTATTCTGGCAGATGACCTTAACCATAGATTTGGAACTACTAAATGGAAATGGGTCGATAAAGATATTATTTACGCTATAGCAAGAGAGTTGAATATAGATACTCAGCGTGTTGAAAACTTCTATAAAGGGATTGAATTATCAAATCTTTCAGAGATGATAATGGCTTTTTCAGGTGGTTTTGTAAGCGATCTCCGGGTAAAAAAAGCTATAAGGGATGTTGTCCTCTCAATGTGTAAAGAGGGATTCATTATACTTGTTGGAAGAGGAGGTGTTTCAATAGCCCGTGAAATCACCGATGCGCTTCATATCAGGCTCATTGCTCCATTTTACTGGAGGGTTGAAAATGTAATGAAAAAGAAAGACTGGAACATGGAAACCGCGGAAACTTTCGTTGTTGATACTGATGAAAAACGATTCAACCTGATACATACTTTTCTCGACAAGAAACCTCTGAACATTGATTACCTGTTTGATGCTACAATAAACCGGAGCTCTTTCACAATCAATGAGATAGCTGATCTGATACTTTCGATGTATGAAAAAAAAGTCTACAGACAAATTGCAGACAGGAAGAAAATAGGGAGGATTTGCTGAATTATACTACATACCGCTACAGTCAGCTATTTTTTTTATGTGCTCACTTAATCTTCTGTCCAGACTTTTCTTATAGGCATCCCAATCAGTTATCGGGTATTTAGCCACTCCGCTGTCCATTGCTGCTTTGGCAACAGCCGGAGCCACACATGATATTAATCTGGGATCTACAGGTTTTGGAATAATATATTCTTTTCCGAAGTTAAGTTTTTTAACATTGTATGCTTTTAGCACAGAATCAGGTACAGGCTCTTTAGCTAGTGCAGCAAGTGCCTTGGAAGCAGCAAGTTTCATTTCTTCATTAATGGTTGATGCTCTAACATCCAGTGCACCACGGAAAATGAATGGAAATCCGAGGACGTTGTTAATCTGATTTGGATAATCTGATCTTCCGGTAGCAAAAATCATGTCCTGACGAGTAGCCATCGCATCTTCGTACGAGATTTCAGGATTTGGATTAGCCATTGCAAAGATGATCGGATTTTTTGCCATAGATAACAGCATATCTTTTGACATCATGCAGGCAGCAGACAATCCAAGAAAAAGATCTGCACCTTTTACGGCCTGTTGAAGAGTATCCAGGTCCCTGCTGGTAATGAATTCCTGTTTATATTTATTCAGATCTTTCCTTTTTGTATTTATGACTCCTTTTGAATCAGCCATTACAATATTCTCTTTCCTTACACCCAGAGAGACATATAATCTGGAGCATGAAATAGCTGCTGCTCCTGCACCGCACACAACCATTTTGATATCACCTATTTTTTTCCCTGTAATTTCAAGAGAATTCAGCAAACCTGCTGCAGAAATAATTGCAGTACCATGTTGATCATCATGAAATACCGGAATATCAAGCATCTTTTTCAGTTCCGTTTCCACCTCGAAACATTCCGGCGCTTTAATATCTTCGAGATTTATTCCTCCGAAAGTGGGAGCAATTTGTCTGCAAAACTCAATTAATTTTGCCGGATCTTTTTCATCAACTTCAATATCGAAAACATCAACATCTGCAAATACCTTAAACAGAAGTCCTTTACCTTCCATTACAGGTTTGCCGGCCATGGCACCTATATCACCAAGCCCAAGAACCGCCGTTCCGTTTGATATTACGGCTACAAGATTCCCTTTTGCAGTATAATTGTACGCATCCTCAGGAGTTTTTTCTATTTCAAGACAGGGATACGCTACGCCAGGTGTATATGCCAGACTGAGATCAAATTGAGTACCATAGGGTTTTGTGGGTATGACCTCTACTTTACCATGACGTCCTCTGCTATGATAGAGAAGCGCATCCTCTTTAGTTATTTTTGGCATAATGATATCTTTTTAATTGGTTTTCGGAATATTTATAATAAACTATATATCATAGACATAACCGAGATCAAAAATGGTTATTCGAATTTACGGTTATTTAACCAAAGTTTGCAACACGAGTTGAATATTGCCGAAATATATTTTGCATTGACAACAAAATTAGATATTTTCAACGGCTATTTTGATACTGGTACTAACCAGATTTTGTTATACATTTTTCTATGAATAAAAACATCGCAATAGGCACTGATATAGGAGGAAGTCATATCAGTTGTGCCGCAGTTGATCTGATTTCGGGAAAGATCATCAGGGAAACTTTGACCGAAAGATCGGTAGACAATCAGGCACAGGCAGGTACCATAATTTCTATCTGGGCCCAGGCTTTATCTGCTGTTTTAGCTAAAGTTTCTCTTGAAAATGTTAAAGGAATTGGTTTTGCAATGCCTGGTCCTTTTGATTACGTAAAGGGTATTTGTTATATCCGGGGTGTGGCAAAATACGAAAATCTATATGGATTAAATATTGCTGACGCCATTTCAGACAGTCTTGGAATTAAAGATAGTATCCTTATCAGATTTATGAATGATGCTTCATCTTTCGCGGTTGGAGAGGCGTGGACAGGTAGCGCTTCAAGGTTCAACCGTTCACTCTCAATTACGCTTGGCACAGGCTTTGGATCTGCATTTATCAGCAACCGCATACCGATTGTAGACGGACCGGAAGTACCTAAACTGGGATGTATTTATCACCTTACTTTTAAAGATGGAATAGCTGATGATTATTTTTCAACCCGAGGATTACTTTCCAGATATAAGAAGATAACCGGCGAAGAGTTGATCGGGGTCAAGGAGCTCGCTGCCATAGCTGCAACCAGCAAGGTGGTTGCCGATCTCTTTGCAGATTTTGGAGATAATGCCGGACTGTTTCTTGCACCATGGCTTAAAAAGTTCAGAGCTGAGATTTTAGTTATCGGAGGAAATATATCTCATGCCTATAACCTTTTTGGCGACGTATTTGAAGAAAGATTGAGAAAAGAAAATTGTAACTGTGAAGTGGCTATCTCAAAACTAAAAGAGGACGCAGCTCTTCTGGGAAGCGCATACCTTCTTGATGATGATTTCTGGAAATCAGTCCAGCATGCACTCCCATTAATGTAATTCCATAAACCGCAAACCACAAACCGCAAAAATATGAATACACAAAAAGTAAACATCACCAAAATACTCCCTGTCCTTATGGCATTTTTTGTCATGAGTTTTGTTGACCTTGTAGGTATAGGGGTTGACCGTATAAGTAAAGATATGAACCTTAGTTCCACCCTGGCGCAGCTAATCCCTTCCGCAGCTTTCCTGTGGTTTTTTATTCTCTCAGTTCCTATGGGAGTTTTGCAATCGCGTCTGGGTAAACGGTTTATGCTAAACGTCGGGATGTGTGTAACAGCATTAGGTCTGCTGGTACCTTTCTTCTTCTATACTTTCGCTATGGTCCTTGTCGGATTTGCATTGCTTGGAATTGGAAACACAATAGTCCAGGTTTCTGCTAATCCACTTTTGGTATATGTGGTCCCTGCAAACCGTACTTCAAGCTTTTTAAGCTTTTCACAATTTGTAAAAGCTATTGGATCAATGGTTGGAGCTCCGCTTGCTGCAGTTTTTGCCCTACATTTCACTCACGACTGGAAGCTTTTATTCCTGGTATTCGGTGTTGTTTCTATTCTTTCTGTTTTATGGTTGGGTTTGACGAAAATTGATGAAGGAGAGCTTACAGAAAGCAAAGCTACATTTGGATCTTCTTTTAAACTTCTGGGAACAGGTTTTATTCTGATGATGGTTGTTTCGATTTTCCTGGTTGTAGGTATCGATGTAGGATTCAACTCCAATTCCGGGCAATTCCTTATTAAACACTTTGGTATTGATTCAACCACTGCAGAGTCGGGAAGAAGTGTGTATTTTTTCGGACGTATGTTAGGAACCTTCGCAGGAGCAATAATGCTGACCAGGATCTCTTCACGAAAATTCTTCATGTGGACATCAATTCTTGGAATACTGTGTTTGGTTGCTATCCTTTTGATATCTTCTACTGTGATGGCCTGGGGTCTTGTCTTCCTTATCGGGTTGGCTGTAGCTAATATTTTTCCGCTTGTATTTTCAATAACTGTAGAAAAATATCCTACACGCATAAATGAAATTTCGGGTTTGATGATGATGGCCATTTCAGGCGGAGCAGTGATACCTTTATTAATAGGTTGGGTGAGCGATATGAGCAATGTTACTTTCGGGATGTCAATCCTGATTCTTTGTATGATTTACCTTTGGACAGTATCAGTATATTGCCTCAAAAGATAATTAATAAGATTCGGCAAAAAAAAGAGATCTGCAGGAAAAACATTTTCTGCAGATCTCACTATAATAACGCCGGAATAATCAGCCAACTGTTAAAACAATCTTTGAAAGGTCTTCATCACGTGATGAGTTTCCTACCATGATCTCGAACTCTCCGGGTTCAACAACATATTTCATACTGATATTATGGAATGCCAGGTGTTCCGGTTCTATTTTAAAAGTTATGGTTTTTGTTTCACCAGGCTTCAAAGATACTCTTGTGAAACCTTTCAGCTCTTTCACCGGCCGTGTTACTGAACTGACTTTATCGCGGATATACATCTGAACTACTTCTTCTCCGCTCTTTTTTCCGCTATTGGTTACATTGACCTTTACCTTAGCGGTGCCATCTTTTTTGATTTTGTTCTTCTCAAGCCGGAGATCAGTCAGTTTGAATTTTGAATAACTCAGGCCAAATCCAAAATGCCAAAGAGGTTTATTATCCATTGAGAGATATTCGTTAATCTGGGCACTTGGCTTAAAGTTGTAATACATAGGCAGTTGTCCGGCAGATTTTGGAACAGTTATCGTCAGTTTGCCTGAAGGATTCACGTCGCCGAAGATGATATCAGCTGCAGCAGTGCCGGTCTCCTGACCCATGTACCATCCTTCAATTATTGCAGGTACATTCTCAGCAATATAATTAATTGAAAGAGGCCGTCCATTCATCAGGTATACCAGAACAGGTTTACCAACTTCAACAATAGCTTTTACAAGTTCATCCTGCTGACCGAAAAGGTCAAGGGTCATATTATCTCCAATATGGGTTTTTGCCCAGGCTTCGCGGCACAGATGCTCGTTTTCACCAATTGCAAGGATAACTATTTCAGCCTTTTTAGCAACTTTTACCGCTTCGGCTATAAGCTTCATGTTTTCTTCCCGGGTGGGGAATTTGATCTCATCACCTTTCCAGTTAAAGAAGCTTATTGTAGCATTAGTTGTCAGTTTACAGCCCTGTGCGAATAAAACTTCTGACTTTTTGCCAACCTTATTTTTAATTCCATCAAACAGACTGATCTTTTGATAAGGTTCGCCAGCATAACCTCCAAAAAAAACATCTTTTGCACACGGACCAATTACCGCAATCTTCTTGTATTTATTTTTAGGTAATGGAAGCAGCTTGTCATTTTTCAACAGAACAATTGATTCATGTGCTGCCTTCAGAGCAAGCTCTCTTGATGCCGGATTCTTACTTACTTTAACTGCATTTTTTAAGTCAACAAATGGATTTTCAAAGAGGCCAAGTTTGAATTTAAGTTCGAGCACCATCGAAACAGCCTCATCAATATCGGATAGTTTGATTTTTCCTTCCTTCAGGAGCTCCGGAAGATATTTGTAACAATTTGCCTGAGGAAATTCATATTGAACACCACTATTGAATGCGGTTTTTGCAGCCTCTTTAATATCGGCTGCCACGTAATGTTTATTAAATAGCTGGTCAACACCATAGTAATCAGATACTATCATTCCTTTGAAGCCCCATTCCTTCCTTAAAAGATCAAGTAATAACCAGCTATTTGCATGTGATGGCACTCCGTCAACTTCATTATACGAAGGCATGACACTGGCCGGCTTAACATTATCGATGCACATTTTAAATGGTGGCATATGAAAATCATGGAGAACTCTCAGCGAATAATTCGCCGGGCCCTGGTTCTGTCCTCCCTCGGACTGACCATGACCCACCAGATGCTTGAGGGTAGCTGCAACATGGTTTGGCGCAATCGTTCCGTCGGAGGAGCCCTGTAGTCCTTTGACAGCTGCACAGCTCAGAACGCCATTCAGATAAGGATCTTCTCCGTAAGTCTCTTCAACCCGGCCCCATCTTGGTTCACGACATACATCAATGACAGGAGTCAGGACATGGTGCGTGCCTCTTGTACGCATTTCCCTGGCAACAGTACCGTACACTTTTTCAAAAAGGGCCGGGTCCCAGGAGCATGCTAACCCTATTGCCTGAGGGAATGCTGTTGCCTCACGACGCATCATTCCGTGCTGACCCTCATCAACAAAGATGACAGGTATTCCCAAACGTGTTTTCTCAACAAAATATTTCTGGATCTTATTTCGCTGTGTTACAGTTTCCTGTAAGCCCCAGAATGCCGGGTGAATGGAATTAGCGCCATTCCCGAACGCAGCTTTCATCTTTTCAGGATCATTCAGAAACTCCTCATTGTAATCTTCTACACCGCCATTCCACAGCCCCATCAGCTGAGCAACCTTTTCTTCAATGATCATTCTCGAGAGCAGGTCCTTTACTCTTTTTGAAACAGATAGTTTTGGGTTCTTATATGGCGCATTTTTAAGAGAGTCATGCTCTTTTCTTTTGGTATGTGCTTCTTTTGACATATAATATTTTATTAGTTAAAAATTTATTTATCTGATCCTGCAACCTTTATGATTGCGTAAAAAGCTGGTTTCGGTTTAAGGTTGCGGTCGTACAGCAAGGGATAATTAGTTCTTCCGGCAATTGGCCAGTTATTAAGCCATGATTGTCCGTCGCTGATACCCCAGAAAGTTACTCTTGACACACTTTTTCTATACTTCTTAAATATTTTGAAAAACCCTGCATAACGATCGGCAAGGTGTTGCTGAACAGAGTCAGGAAGGCTAACCGGATATGGGTTTGAGTCTTTAGTCAGTATAAAACGGTCTGAAACATCTGCAGTAGCGAGGTTTTCAGGACGAGGCAGAACATTTATATCCATCTCCGTGAACATCACTTTCAAACCAGCTGCAATAAATTTTGAGATGCTTGAGTCAACAACCTGAAATGAAGGTGTATCGAGATGCCAGTGGGCTTGAATTCCCACTCCGTCAACCCTTATTCCTTTATCCTTTAAAGACTTGATTATTTTTATAAGCGTCCCTTCCCGTTTTGCAGGCTGTTCAATGTTATAATCGTTATAATATAACTCAGCATCCGGATCTGCCTCATGTGCAAATTCAAAAGCTTTCTGGATGTAGTCTTCACCAATGATATCCAGCCATCTGGTATGACGAAGCTCTCCATTTTCATCGAGAGCCTCATTAATAACATCCCAACCGTTGACTTTCCCTTTATACCGGGTTACTACCGTCAATATATGATCGTGCATTCTTTTCAAAAGGGTATCCCTGCTGACCGGATTGCCGGATTTATCTTCAAAAACCCATTTAGGAACCTGCGCATGCCAGATGAGGCAATGACCAATAATAAACATATGATTTCTCATACCAAGAGCAACAAAACTATCGGCTTTTTCAAAACTAAATTTATTTAATTCCGGATGTACCGTATCCCATTTCAAGGCATTCTCAGATGTGATAGTGTTGAACTGATCCTTCACGAGCGCCATAAGTATGGGATCCTTATATTTTACCTGGTTACCTGTTAAGGCTGCTCCGACATAAAAATCATCTTTAAAAGCATCCTTCAGCCTTGGTGCCTGCTTCTGACTGCATCCACTGATGATCGACAGAACTATTAAACTAATCCAGGTAACTGACCTGGCTGGCATTGTAATGGATTTCATATTTATATAATATTTAACAATATTTGTCTTCCCAGGAAACATTATATCTCTTAACTTTTACTGTAAGTTTTACGCCTATCAGCAAGCTCATCCTGCATCTTTAGCTCAGTATTTTTGTTGATCCGGTAAAAGAAAAGGACTGCAATCCCTATCAACATGAATATAGCAGGATAAATACTTGTAGAGAGACGTATACCCATCACTGCCTGAGGTGTCTGTACAGCATTAGCAACATAACCATATAAACTTAAAAGAGAACCTGCGAGAGCACCACCAATGGCCAGACCGACCTTTAAGCCGATGATGATACCTGCAAATACAATGGCAGTTGCCCGTCTGTTGTTTTTCCATTCTGAATAATCTGCAACATCGGCCATCATTGCCCATGGCAAAGGCATTGAAACGCCCCATGAAAAGTTGAAAAGTAGTTGAAATAGAAGTGTCAGCATTATGGCTCCGGGAGCTATAAAAATGAAGAGAGCTGCTATGGTTACGCTGAGGATAAGAGATGCTTTAAAGACATCACGTTTTCCAAATCGGGCGGCAAGAGGTTTCGATAAGAATATACCGAGTATAGCAGCAAGCTGACCGAATATATTAATGATACTGAAAGCGTTACCGGCTATGTCAGCATTTTGTCCTATCATTCCGATTTTATCGAGAAAACCAAAGAGTCCGGTATTTAAACCTTCCAGGAATGTCAACATACTCTGTTTATCGAGATAATATTTGAAGTAATAGAGTAAAATGCTGTTCCTGATTGCAAGAAAAATAAACATCAGAATAAAAACCAGAAACATGATCACCCATGGACGGTTTTTTAAAAGGTCGGATATATCCTGCTTCAACGATGTTTTTTGTTGAGGATCAGGCTTGATCCTTTCTTTGGTTGTAATAAATGTTATAAAGAAGAATATTACAGCAAGAGCACAAAAGATCCCCATGGTAATCTGATACCCCTTTGCACTGTCTCCCTGTCCAAAATGATTCACCATAGGCAGGGCAAATCCCTGAATAGCGATGGTAGCAAGTGTGACAAAAATGAAACGTACGGAAAAAAGACTGGCACGTTGTTTCATATCCCCGGTGATGACACCGCTCAGAGCTGAATAGGGGATATTGTTTGCTGAATAGACGGAAAGTAATAATATATAAGTTATGTAGGCATAAATAAGCTTCCCTGATGGTCCGAAGTGAGGCGTCGTAAATGCCAGGAAACCAATTATTCCGAACGGCAAGGCTGTCCATAAGATCCATGGTCGGAACTTACCCCACCGGGTATTGGTCCGGTCGGCTATCACACCCATTACCGGATCAAATACTGCTCCCCACAACCTGGCAACCAAAAATAGCCAACCGGCAGCGGCTGCTGAGATACCAAATGAGTCAGTGTAAAAACTCAGTTGTAATAGCATGAATGATTGAAAAATAAAATTGGCGGCACTGTCACCGAGACTGAAGCCGACTTTTTCTCTGATTGATATTTTTTCTGTCATTTTTAGTAATTTGAAATCAGTATCTGAATTTTTTGAGTTTACGAATTTAAGAAATATCATTTAGAAAAAGAATTCAACCAGTTCAGCCTTCTTCAACTCTCATAACGATCAGATTCAATCATACACCAAAGTAGGCTATTCATACATTATTGGTTTAATTTCATACAATCCTTTAATTATTTTGATAATTAAACATTATATCGCAATATCTTAGTACAGGATTTGAAAGCCATTTTTTGTTTCAGGATAAATAGCCCTGAAGAATATTTATGTTTTCAGTGTTAATTTATATCGGTTAGTTAGGTTATTGTTTGCAGTCTGAACGAAATACGAAAGAAATTAAATTATGTTACCTCAACAGAAATTTATTGTTGAAAAGTAATAAATGATAAAAAGTTTAGGTTAATTCCCTTCCATCCTGGAGCTTCTTTTCCCCATCTTCCCTATTTCTCCAGGATGATCAATCCCCTTCAATACTGTAGTCTTCCTTACGGAAAGCTACAGCTACTGAAGGGGTTCTGGTTTTAAAGCCTGTCTTGGTACCGGTTTTCAAAAAATAGAACTTTTCCTGCTTGTTAATTGGTTATAAAACATGCAAATTGCATTATTATTGAATTTGTCCTGAATATTAACCTGTTTCCTGCTGACTTGCTACGGTTGCAATTATCCGTATCAGTCAACATTAGAACTCATATAAAACCAGATACTATGAAAAAGGACAATCTTAGAAGACGAGATTTTCTTAGGAAAACTACAGCTGCTGTTCTTGCTCTTACAATTCTTCCAAGGCATGTCCTTGGAGGGAAGGGATACATTGCTCCCAGCGATCAGCTCACTAAAGGGATTATAGGAGTCGGGGGAATGGGAAGAGGCCATTTTGATTATGAAGGTACCCGCCTTCTTGCAGTCTGTGATGTTGATAGATCTCACCTTGAACAGGCCATTACTGCGGCTGGAGGAAATATTTCAGGGTACCACGATTTCCGTGAACTAATAGCCAGACAGGATATAGATATAGTTCACATTGCTACACCGCCTCACTGGCACGGTATTATAGCAAAGACGGCTGCTGAGGCAGGCAAAGATATCTGGTGTGAAAAACCAATGACAAGAACAATTGGTGAAGGAATAAAAGTGGTCGAAGCGGTACAGAAAAATGGACGGATGTTCCGGCTAAATACATGGTTCAGGTTTAAAGACCAGTTTTATGGTCTTGGAACAACTGTAAAGCCACTAAAGAAACTCATAGATGGCGGAGTTCTGGGCTGGCCTCTTAAGGTAACTGTGAGCGGAATAACCGGTTACGACTGGAAATTCTACTGGAGCGGACTTTATAATCTTCAGCCAATGACCGTCCCTGCTGAACTTGATTATGACTTCTGGCTAGGCCCCGCACCATATAAACCATATAATCCTGAACGGGTACATGCAAAATTTCGTGGTTACTGGGATTATGACGGTGGCGGATTGGGAGATATGGGTCAGCACTATCTCGATCCTGTTCAGTACTTACTGGGGAAGGATGATACCGGGCCTGTGACTATTGAAATAGATGCACCTCAACAACATTATGATGCTGTTGGATCGTGGCGGAGAATTACTTTTACATATGCTGACGGATGTCAGATTATCCTTGATGGTGAAAACCGCGATAAAAACGCAGCTTATATAGAAGGTCCTTTGGGAAAAGTTTTCAAAGGTTTCAGATCTGATATTCCCGATATTCAAAAACTTATCGATTCACTTCCCGATCCTGCACCACAAATTGGAACATTCACAGAATCGGTTATTACAAGGAAAAAATTTGCTCTTAATGAGGCCAATGGCCACAGATCTTGTTCTATTGTGAATCTTGGTGTAATTGCTCTCAGGTTGGGAAGAAACCTCAATTATGATCCCGTTAAGCAACAGATCATCAATGATGAAGGTGCCAATAGACTCATTAATCCTCCTATGCGTGGTCCCTGGAAAATGTAAAAAACGTTGAATAGTTGAACTGTTTAAAAATTGAAAAAGTTTAAAAGATGAACCCCCCAAAAATATTAATTATAGGCTTTGCTCTTCTGCTTCTTTCATTATCATCTTATGCACAGGATAAAAGAACGATTGAAACAAAGGTAGCTGATCTTCTTGCCCGTTTTCCTTCGAACGACCGGCAATTTACTGACAAGCTTTTGATAGAAATGCTGTCACTGGGAGAAACTGGAATAAAACAGATTTGTGATCAGGTCATACCGGCCGGAACTGGCGATGATACCCGTCCAAGGTTTGCAATCGAAAGTCTTTCACGTTTTCTCTCAGGTAATATTAGTGAAAATGGCAGAGCCGTATGGGAAAAAGTTTGTATAAGTTATGCCATTGGACAATCCGACTTTGGTGTCAAAGATTTTTTCATGAAACAACTTCAGCAAATTGGTGGGGATCAGTCAACAGAAGCGATGAAAACCTACCTCTTCAACAAGGAGCTAAGTGCCCCGGCACTTGCAGTAATATCAGCCGTTGGTGGAAAAACTGCAGAGACAATTTTAGCCGAATCGCTGAAGAATGACGAGCTGCCCTGCGCGGCAGCAGTTATGAACGCACTTGCATTAATGAAATCAGCGGCAGGAGTAAATGAGTATATTAAATGGGCTACTGTAGATGATATTAACATTAAATCATCTGCATACAACGCACTTGCCCTGAGTGGAAGTCAAAAAGCATATCCTGTTTTGTTAAAAGCAGCTGAGGCGGTCTCGTACAGATGGGAGGCTTCAGGTTCAATAGCTTCTTTGCTAAACTACGCAAGGGTTATTGGTCAGAATGGCGATGTCAAAAACATGGATAAGATCTGTAAGCTTATCATTGCAAAATGTGACGATAAAAGCACAATTCAGAATAAAACTGTTGCCCTGGATATCTATGTCAGCTTACATGGTATCAGTGCAATGGATTATCTGATCAAAGGAGCAGCCCATTCAAATACCAAATACAGGAATGCTGCCATACAAATGTCACTTGCAATACCAGGAACTGAAGTGGTAAAGAGATGGATTAAATATTTTCCCAAAGCAATCCCTGATGCCAAACCTGAAATAATAAATATGCTTGGTATCAGGTCTGACAGTTTGGCGCGGCCATTAATAACTGCTTCATTATCAGATCTGGATCTTAATGTCAGGATAGAGGCCGCTTCAGCAATCGTTAAGATAGATAGCGAATCAGCTATCCCTGCTTTGATTAATTATATGATGAAATTCGACAGCGATCCAGATCAGGAGGCAGCAAAATCAGCCCTGATGACTGTTTGTGGCAGTAATAACATATCTCTTCTGATACCGGTTCTTAAAGGCGGTACTTCTGCCGCCAGGAAAAGCACTATTGAGTTGTTGGCATGGAATAAGGGAGATGAGTATTTTTCAGAAGTTTTTCCGTTAGCATCATCAAAGGATGAACCTGTAAAAACTGCTGCGATAAAGGCACTGGCCAATCTTGCCGGACCATCTGACCAGACAAAACTTATTGAACTTCTCTCAGTTTCTGATAATAGCGATAATATACATGATATCCAGGATGCAATTTCAGTTGCAGCGGGGAAAATTGGGGATCCTGAAAAGAGATCCGAATCACTGATAGGATTTTTAGATTCAGATCTGTCGAGACGTGATGCATCGCGTCTCAACGATAATAAGGAAAAGCTTATTCCGGTCCTGGCAAAAACTGGTGGAAGTGAAGCTCTGAAAATAGTTCTTAGAGAATTTGAAAATGGAAATCCTGATATTCGTGATATCTGTTTCAAAGCTCTTACAAACTGGAAGGATTATTCAGCTTCTTCGGCGTTATTCGGGATATGTGCATCGGGAAATAAAACGTATGAAGGACCAGCCTTTGAAGGATACATCAGACAAATTAAATCCGCCGAGTTAACCGATGAAAGGAAACTGCTTTTTTACAGAAAGATCATGCCCTTTGCTTTGAGTCCCGATCGTAAAAATGAGGTTATTACAGAAATCGGGAAACTCAAAACTTATCAGGCGCTTTATTTTGTTGCAAACTATCTCGAAGATTCTACAACATCAGCCACCGCTTCCAAAGCCGCAATGTACATTGCCCTTCCCGCAGTAAACTCCAGGTCAGGTTTGTATGGTGACCTGGTAAAAGAGATTCTTATCAAAGCAGTCGGAAAACTCCGAGGCCAGGAGAGCGAGTACGATAAAGAGATGGTAAACAAGTATTTAATCGGAATGCCTGTTGAAGAAGGTTTTAAACCGATGTTTAATGGAAAGGATCTTTCCGGCTGGCAGGGCCTTGTCGAAAATCCTGTTGCGCGCGCAAAAATGAAACCTGCCGAACTTGCTAAAAAACAGNTTGANGCAAACAAAAAAATAGCTGGAAACTGGAGCGTAAAAGATGGTTGTATCTGGTTTAACGGATCCGGAGATAATCTTTGTTCCATTAAGGAATATGGTGATTTTGAAATGTTTGTTGACTGGAAAATCTCTAAAAAAGGTGACAGCGGGATCTACCTCAGGGGTTCTCCACAGGTTCAGATATGGGATACCTCCAGAGTAGAGGTCGGTGCGCAGGTTGGTTCGGGAGGACTTTATAATAACCAGATAAACCAGTCCAAACCTCTCAGGATCGCTGATAATCCAGTCGGCGACTGGAATACTTTCAGAATTGAAATGATCGGTGAAAAAGTGTCAGTCTGGCTTAACGGAGATCTGGTTGTCGATAATATTATTCTTGAGAATTACTGGGATCGTAAAATTCCAATATTCCCGAAAGGTGCAATTGAACTGCAGGCTCATGGTACTGATCTTGCATTCAGAGATATATATGTAAGGGATATTAGTGAAAAGGAATATAATCTTACTCCTGATGAGAAGTCAGAAGGATTTACTTCACTTTTCAACGGAAGAAATCTTAGTGGATGGGTGGGAGACACTATTGCTTATGGAGTAGAAGATGGATCAATAGTTACCTATCCATCCAAAGGAAATATAGGTAACCTTTATACAAATAAACAATATAAAGATTTTATAATCAGGTTTGAATTTCAGCTTACACCCGCTGCAAATAACGGTCTGGGAATCAGAGCTCCCCTCACAGGCGATGCAGCTTATGTGGGTATGGAACTTCAGATACTTGATGACACAGCTCCGGTTTATGCAAACCTGCAACCTTATCAGTATCACGGATCAGTATATGGTGTGATTCCTTCCAGGAGAGGATTTCTTAAACCTATAGGCGATTGGAATTATGAAGAGGTAATTGCAAAAGGTACTCATATTAAAATTGTTCTTAATGGAACTACTATTGTTGACGGAGATATTGCGGGCCCGAGAGACAATGGAACAATGGACCATAATGACCACCCCGGATTAAAAAACGAGACCGGTCATATCGAGTTTCTGGGTCATGGTTCACTGGTAAAATTCAGAAACATAAGAATTAAGGATCTTTCTCAATAAGAAAATTTTGTTTGGATTTTCCTCTGTGTTTCTCTGTGTCTCCTCAGTGTTTCTCTATGCAACAAAAAAGAACTGATACAAAGTTCCAAAAGATACCGGCTTGAAAGGACTAATCAACATGAAACATTCTTGCTACTTTAACAGCAGCTGTAACTCTCTTTGTAAGACCTGACCAGTTTTTTTTGAGGATATGCTCCTTTGTGATAAGATTTGAACCAATACCCACGCACGTTACTCCCGCATTAAACCATTCCGTTAAGTTTTCAAGGGTTGGTTCAACTCCGCCTGTTGGCATTATGCTCGTCCACGGACATGGTCCTTTGATTGCTCTGACAAAATCAGGTCCACCTACTGATGAGCCTGGAAATATCTTAACAATCTCGGCACCCAATTCTTCGGCATAATTTATTTCTGAGAGTGTTCCACAACCAGGTANCCACAGGACTTTTCTCCGGTTACAAACTTTTGCCATTTCATGATTAAGTATCGGTGAGACAATGAAATTAGCTCCAAGCTGTATATATAATGAAGCAGTCCCGCCATCAACTATTGATCCTGCGCCCATAACTAAACCCGGAGCCGCTTTTTCCGCCCACTTATTAAGCTCACTGAACAATTCATGCGCATAATCACCACGATTAGTAAATTCAAAGACTTTAATCCCGCCGTCGAAACAAGCCTTAATAACATTTCTGCATGTTTCAGGATCTTTATGGTAGAAAATAGGTACAATGCCTGCTTCCTTCATTTTAAGGACTACGTCTATTCTTGTATACCGTGCCATAAGCTTATTCGTTTACACAAATGTATCTAAAAAAAACAAAATTATTATCTCTATGTATTATTTAATAGGAGAAGGTGCTGGGTGTTTATTGCATGTTGAATGTTGCATGGTCGATGTTTTAAACACACTATCATGCATCCTGCACCATGCAACTTTCTTTACATTTTACTTTTGTCTTTTGTCTTTTGTCTTTCCTAATAATTATCTTAGCATCCCAAACTATAGGTATGGCATTAAATTACATCTGGATTGCATTCTTTATTATTGGTTTCCTTGTAGCTCTGGGTCAGTTGATATTCGCAGGCAATATGCAGATATTCAATGATCTGGTAAATTCTGTTTTTTCAAATGCAAAAACCGGCTTTGAGGTTTCACTCGGATTGACAGGTGCACTCACGCTTTGGATGGGGCTGTTAAAAGTGGGAGAGAAGGGCGGAGTGGTTGCAATCCTTGGCAGACTTATTGGTCCGCTTTTTGAAAAACTTTTTCCCGGACTACCCAGGGGGCATCCGGCTTGCGGTTCCATTATGCTTAATATTTCCGCCAACATGCTTGGACTCGACAATGCTGCAACACCAGTTGGACTTAAGGCAATGAAAGAAATGCAGGAGGTCAATCCCGATAAGGAGACTGCTTCCAATGCTCAGATTATGTTCCTCGTTTTGAATGCTGCAGGTCTCACAATTATCCCGGTGAGCATTATCGTTTACAGGACACAGCTCGGTGCTGTCAATCCGGCCGATATTTTTATACCAATACTTATTTCGACTTTTGCTGCCTCTCTCACAGGAATGATCAGTGTTGCTATAATTCAGAAAATCAATCTTTTCGATAAGGTTATTCTGGCTTACCTTGGTGGACTATCAGCAATAGTCATTGGCATAATAATCTATTTCAGCAGGCTTCCCAAAGAGGAGATATCTACGATTTCGACCTTTGCGGCAAATTTTATCCTAATGTCGATTATTATACTTTTTATCGTCCTGGCATTCATAAAGAAGGTGAATGTATATGATGCATTTATTGAGGGGGCTAAAGAGGGTTTTAATACTGCCATCAGGATCATACCTTTCCTTGTCGCAATCCTCGTTGCTATTGGGATTTTCAGAGCCTCAGGCGCAATGGATTTCATTATAGCTGGCATATCTAAGTTTTTTACATGGATGGGAGTAGATACTCAATTCACAGGAGCACTGCCTGTAGCTCTGATGAAACCACTGTCAGGAAGCGGTTCCCGCGGTCTGATGATTGATGCCATGAAAACAAACGGTGCAGATTCATTCATAGGAAGATTGGCTTGTATAATGCAGGGAACAACGGATACGACTTTTTATATTGTGGCAGTCTATTTTGGTTCGGTCGGTATTAAAAATACGAGATACTCGATAGGATGCGGTTTGCTTGCTGATCTTGCGGGATTTACAACAGCAATATTTGTTGCTTATCTCTTTTTCACTTAATCCTGATTTATGGGCATTTTAGTTAAATCGGCACTGGCAGGTATCAGTATTGTAGCTATAATAATCCTTACCTCAAAATTAAAATTAAAAGCATTTATTGCCCTTTTCCTCGTATCACTATTCCTGGCTTTTACCACTTTGCCGGCAAATATAATCGTGAGCACTATTAAGGAAGGATTTGGAAATACAATGGCTTCAATCGGATTTCTCATAATCCTTGGAGCAATCATTGGTATCACACTCGATAAAACCGGAGGAACGATCAGTATAGCAAAATATATTCTTTCAAAAACAGGAGAACATAAAAGTGCTACTGCACTGGCTATCACTGGATTTATCACGGGTTTGCCGATTTTTTGTGATTCGGGATTCATAATCTTGAGTGGACTGGCAAAATCATTAAGTTCAAAATCTAAGATAGCTATGCCTTTTATGGCAACGGTACTCGCAACCTCACTTTATTCTGTGCATTGTCTCATCCCTCCTCACCCAGGTGCTCTGGCAGCAGCAGGCTTGATGAAAGTAAATGTCGGGTACCTGATACTTATCGGAATTGTCTTTGCGATTCCGGGAGCTCTGGCTGCATTCTTCTGGAGCAGAAGAATGTCAGAAAGGAAAAACTATCCACCGGCGAATGTGGTTGAAATTGACACTCACCTGACTCAAAATAGTCTCCCATCTGCTTTTTTTTCGTTTCTGCCAATCGTTGTTCCATTGTTACTTATAACAATAAAATCATTACTTAATCTTGTGGATAAAGAGGGACAAACTCTTATCTCAAAAATATTCTTTTTCCCCGGAGAACCGATATTTGCTTTGTCTATTGGTGTTGTTCTGGCAATGTTTTTAATTAAGGACAAGACAATTGAATCAATGAATTCTGTTTTCGGAGAAGCAATTGAAAAGGCGGGCCCAATACTGATTGTTACCGCTGCAGGAGGAATGTACGGGATGGTGATAAAAGCGACAGGTACCGGTGAAGCAATTGGTAAGCTGCTGGCCGGAACAANCTTAGGTATTGTAGTGCCGTTTCTTATTGCTGTTATTATGAAGACGGCCCAGGGTTCATCAACCGTTGCAATTATCACAACAGCATCCTTTGTTGTTCCGATGTTATCATTGCTTGGTCTGGATTCAGACTGGGGCAGATTACTTACCATGCTGTCGATGGGTGCAGGCTCAATGATCGTATCTCATGCTAATGATTCTTACTTCTGGGTTATCTCAAATTTTTCTGATATCGATCCTGCCACTACTTTAAAAGTTTACTCATCTTCAACTATTGTTATGGGAATTGTTGTTTTTGCGTGTGTCTGGATCACATCTTTAATTATTTTGTAATTGGTCTGAATTTATAAATAAATTAAAATTTAGATGGGGAATGATAAATTAGATAGCAAAACTATTGCAGAACAGATTTTCCTGGCAGGAGTAGAAAGTGTTCTTCCTGACAGGTTGATAAAGAACCAGATGTCTTTAAAAGATAATTGCCTTAAAATCAGTAATCTGAATTTCTCTCTTGAATCATTTGAGAATATATATGTTATTGGTGCCGGGAAAGCCAGCGCAATGATGGCAGCAGAGGTGGAAAAGATTCTTGGTGAGCGGATTATTGATGGACATATTGTGGTAAAATATGGTTATTCCTGTAAATTGAAATATATTGAAGTTTCAGAAGCAGATCATCCTGTACCGGATGCAAATGGATTGAGAGCGACTAAAGAAATATTGAAAATTGCTGAAATGGCTAATTGGAGTGATCTTGTAATATGTCTTTTATCTGGTGGTGGCTCATCCCTGCTTCCTGATGTTTCCGAAGAGTTTTCTCCCGGGGATATGATAAAAGTAAATGATCTTCTGATAAATAGTGGGGCCAGCATCAGTGAGATTAATGCAGTTCGTAAACATTTATCAGTTATCAAGGGGGGTCAGCTTACGCGGATCGTTTATCCTGCCACTCTGGTTACTCTTATTTTATCCGATGTTCCCGGGGATGCTCTGGATGTAATAGCTTCAGGACCAACTGTTCCGGATCCCACTACATTTCTGCAGGCCCTGAACGTTCTGGAAACCTTCGGATTAAAAGATTCTGCCCCCCGTGGGATAGTGGATTTTTTAAATGAAGGAGCTTCAGGAAAGAGGCCGGAAACTCCAAAACCCGGTGATCCTGTTTTTGACAGAACATTCAACCTACTGGTGGGATCAAACAGAGTGGCTCTTGAATCGGCAAAAAGTAAAGCATTGGAATTCAATATAAATGCAGTTATAGTTGACGATCAGTTGCAAGGTGATATTTCGACAGTTGCAGAGTATATTGTTGAAACTTCATTAAAATTTAAAAATGACAAAGATGAAATAAAACCGGTCTGTCTTTTATTTGGTGGAGAAACTACGGTTAAAATGACAGGAAAAGGAGCCGGAGGAAGAAATCAGCATTTAGCCTTATTGTCTGCAATTTTACTTCAAAAAAATCCCGGCATTACAATACTTTCAGCGGGAACAGATGGTAATGACGGACCAACTGATGTCGCCGGAGCCGTTGTTGATTCAGACACCATACCGGACGCGTATGCAATAAGCCTTGATCCTGAAAAGTATCTCACCAAATTCGACTCATTCCATTTCTTTAAAAAAGCAGGAGGACATATCATTACCGGACCCACAATGACCAATGTAATGGATATAATTGTTGTGATCATTGAGTAACCAGTAACAATAAATAAAAACTATAACTATGACAAGAATTTTCCTCCTCAGTATTATTTTCTTAAGTTTGATTTCATGTAACAGTGTACAAAAACCATTAGTAGAAAACGAAAAAAAGAATTCTGTTCAATTCATTGACAGCTCCGATATGACCAATAATTTTTATGATAATGTTGAAACTTATCCTCTTCCTGTAAAAGAATTATTCATTGACGGTGAGGTAGCTAATCCGGGTAAGGTAGATTTCACAAACCTTCCGGTATATTCGGTTCTTGTTAAGGAGACATTACTCGACAGTGCTGGTAGTGACATATTTACAGGTGCTTACAGATATGATGGGTATTCACTTTTTGACATTCTTGACAAAAGCATCTTGAAAAAGGCAAACATAAGTGAATTCAAACCTATTATTGATTTATATGTTGAAATTGAAAATGGGAAAGGGGAAAAAGTCGTTTTTAGCTGGGGTGAAATATATTATCCAAATATTCTTCATAAGATACTGATAGCCAGCGGAGTGTCAAGAATTGTACCATCTAAGACAAAAGAACTCTGGCCGCTGCCTGTTGATAGCAAAATTGTGGCAGCGAGCGATCTTGTGACTGAAAGAAATATCTCTTCTCCGGTAAGGATCACCGTTAAATCATATCCACACTCATTTACTGTTAAACAAGGCCTGTCGCCAATGTATTCATCACGGATAGATGTTTATAATTCTTCTGTCAGGGTGGGCCAGATAGAAACTCTTCCAAATAACCTTCAGGATCTGACTTTTAACTCAATATTTTATGGGAGAGGCAAAGGCATTCACAGTACAACACCATTTACCGGGATCTTGCTTAAAGATCTCCTCCTGAAGTATTATCCTGTAACCAGGGAAAACCTGAAATCCGGAATAGTTTGTATAGCAGGGATAGATGGTTACAGGAGTGCTGTCTCTTATTCTGAACTATTCAATCGGAATGATCAGCAGGAATTTATGCTGATCAAATCAGAAGCTGAAGAAGACGGAGGTCTCTTCAGAGTATTCAGTGCGGCAGATTTTTTCTCCGACAGGGCAATCAAATCAGTAAGTGAAATACTTTTGAATAATTATAAATAAAAAAGAAAAATCATGAAAGTAAAATTATTAGTTCTTTTTTTCAGTTTAGCATTAATCTCCAGTAGTTACGGAAATAAAAAAGCAGGAGAAAATGGTAAGCATACCGCCAGTTTAACGCAAACTACCGTTACAGATTATGAAATGATGATAGTAGCGAAGTTAACTGTGAAACCGGATAAGGTTAAAGCCTTTACAGATGCTGCCAGGGAGATAATAGAAAAATCAAATAAAGAACCTGGTTGCAAGTCTTACCAGCTTTATCAGGACCCATATGATAATACGAAGTTTGTTTTTGTTGAAGAGTATAAGAATCAGGCTGCAGTTGATGCCCATTTCGCAAGTGATTATTTTAAGGCTTTTGGCCCTAAAATAAGTGATCTGGTTGCAGAGCCGGCCAAGATAAAAATTGTTACTGTGGCTAAAGAGGTTAACCAATAGATCCTCCGTTTCCGTATCATATCTGAGAGAATTTACTTCTTGTTTTTGTCAAGGTCATGCCATGGCGTGGCCCTACAATCCTCATTGTTGGATAATGTAGGGTCATGCCATGGCATGACCCTACTGGTTAATATACCTGTTGATAAATTTTCATTTCATATTCGCCGCCATTAATCCCGGCATGTTTTTATTATATTTGTTCTTCAAAATTCGTTGAAATTAATCCTGATATAATGAAGGCCCTGGTTCTTGAAAAATATAAAGAACTCGTTTATAAAGATGTTCCCGATCCTGTTATAAAGAGTAATGAAGTACTCGTCAGGGTGATGGCGTGTGGAATCTGCGGATCTGATGTGCATGGACTGGATGGCAGTACAGGACGGAGAATCCCTCCGATAATAATGGGGCATGAGGCTTCAGGTGTTATTATAAAAACTGGAGAAGATGTAATTGGCTGGAAATCAGGAGACAGAGTTACATTTGATTCAACAGTTTATCCGCTTAACGATTGGTTTACACTCGAAGGGATGTATAATTTGAGCGACAATCGTGAGATTCTCGGAGTATCTCCGGGGAACTACAAAAGAGATGGTGCATTCGCTGAATTTATTGCCATTCCTCAGCATATTCTGTATAAAATTCCTGAAAAAGTTTCCTTCGAACAGGCAGCTATGGTGGAGGCTGTCGCCGTTGCTCTTCATTCGATAAATATCTCAGGAATCAGAACAGGAGATAATTGTGTTGTTGTGGGGGGTGGCATGATAGGGATTTTTATACTGAAACTTCTAAAAATATCGGGAGCTTCAAAGATTATACCAATTGATGTTAACCAAAAACGACTGGAACTGGCAGCAAAATCGGGCGCAGATCACGTTTTTAATTCTGCTGCAGAAAATCTTGAAGAAAAGATAGTTGAGCTCACAAATAAGCGGGGAGCGGATATCTCTTTTGAAGCAGTTGGTAAAAGTGAATCAGTGAATATCGCAATTGATGTTCTCAGGAAAGGCGGAAAGACTGTATTAGTCGGGAATGTTTCTCCTAAAGTTGATTTTCCTCTTCAAAAAGTTGTCACCAGGGAATTGAAAGTGCTTGGAAGTTGCGCTATAAGAGGTGAATATGAGGTTGTACTTAATCTTCTGGAAAAAGGAAAGATTAGTGTCGACGATCAGATTTCAGCTATTGCACCGCTTTCAGAAGGTGCTTTCTGGTTTGACAAACTTTACAGAAAGGAAGAGAATCTGAACAAAATTATTCTTATTCCATAATTTTGATAAATGGCTGAAAGGATTTATAACATATCAATTGCAGGATGCAGTAAGGTAGCCCATCTGCATGCAAAAGCAATTCAGAGTATTCCGAATGCTAAGCTGGCAGGGGTTTGGAACAGAACGTACCGGAAAGCAAAAGATTTTGCGGATGCCTACAATACAAAGGCATATTCAGATATATCAGAGATGGTAAATGATAACAAATCAGACCTCGTAATTGTCTGTACTGCTCATCCGTACCATAAACAACCTGCAATTGAGGCAGCTTTAGCAGGTGCTAATGTGCTGGTTGAAAAACCACTTGCCTCGAAACTTCAGGAGTGCGATGATATCATTAAAACCTGTAAAGAAAAAAATGTCAGGTTGGGCGTAATAAGTCAACGCAGATGGTATGAACCGGTAATAAGAGTTAAAAAGGCAATTGAACAGGGAAAGATCGGGAAACCGGTTCTGGCAACTGTTACTTTGCTGGGTTGGCGCGATAAGGCTTACTACGACTCTGATGATTGGCGGGGCAAGTGGAAAACTGAAGGTGGTGGCGTCCTTGTAAACCAGTCTCCCCACCAACTGGATATTCTTTTATGGTACATGGGGGAAATTGAAGAGGTTTATGGTATCTGGAGGAACCTGAATCACCCTTATATAGAGGTAGATGATACAGCTGTAGCTATTGTGAAATTTAAAAGTGGCGCTATAGGAAATATACTCGTCAGTAACTCGCAGAAACCTGGTTTTTACGGAAAGGTACATGTGCATGGTGAAAATGGTGCATCTGCGGGAGTGCAAACCGATGGCGGGGCAATGTTCATCGCCGGAAGGACAGGTGTTGCCGAACCTCCGGTAAATGATCTGTGGACAATCCCGGGCGAGGAAAATCGTTTACAGCAATGGATAATTCAGGATACTGAGACTTTTAATAATTGCGATCCTACAGTCAGGTATATGCAATTCCAGATAGAAGATTTTATTTATTCAATCGGGCATGGGACTGAACCAGCTGTAACAGGAGAGGATGGCCGGAGAACAGTTGAGCTTTTCTCTGCAATCTATCGTTCCGCTCGTGATAATGTACCTGTTAAATTTCCGTTGAAACCGGAACCAGGTTTTGATGGAAGAGGAAGCGACAAAATCACGCGAAGCGGGGACAAAAGTAAAGAATAACGATAAACTATAAACGAGCAACAAGTAACCAGCACCTAGCAACCAGTAACTTTAAAATCTGTGATTTATGCCTCTTTTCATTGTCATTCTTGGAATCTGTCTTCTGCTTTTCCTGATACTGGTCGCAAAGTTTAATTCTTTTTTGTCTTTTGTAATAGTCGCTATTACTGTTGGACTTGCTGAAGGAATGTCACTTGATAAAACTATTATTTCTATTGAGAATGGCATTGGCACTACAATGGGCTTTATTGTATTGATACTTGGTTTCGGTTCAATGCTAGGCAAACTTGTTTCAGAAAGCGGAGCAGCACAGAAAATAACATCTCGCCTGATTAATGCCTTCGGTATAAAACATATTCAGCTGGCTCTTATGCTGACAGGTTTTATAGTAGGTATTTCATTGTTTTATGATGTGGGGTTTTTTATTATGATCCCTCTGATATTTACTGTAGCTGCTTCGACCGGACTACCCTTACTTTATGTTGGTTTACCTATGCTGGCAGCCCTTTCAGTTACTCACGGTTATTTGCCTCCGCATCCGGCACCTACAGCGATTGTGGGAATGTTCCATGCAGATCTTGGAAAAACTTTAATCTATGGAATAATCGTTGCCCTTCCGGCAATATTTATATCCGGACCTTTTCTCTCAAAAGCATTAAGTAAAATAGAGGCCAAACCTTTGAAGGAATTTCTCAACACAAGACCTTTAACTGATGAGGAGATGCCTGGATTCTGGGTAAGTTTTTTCTCAGCCCTATTGCCGGTTATAATTATTAGTATTGCAACAATAGCTACNTTCTTGCTTCCTGAAGCCAATCCGGTCAGAAAAGCGCTCGGATGGGTGGGAAATCCGGTTTTTGCAATGCTTATTTCCGTTTTGTTTGCTATTTATACACTTGGTATTGCAAGAGGACGGAAAATACCTGACATTATGAATTCTCTTGCACACTCTGTAACCAGTATTACAATGATTATGCTTCTTATTGCCGGGGCGGGAGCACTGAAACAGGTACTTGTTGACGGGGGCGTAAGTACCTATATAGGCGAATTACTCAGTCAGTCTTCTCTCTCTCCTTTGTTTCTCGGCTGGCTCATTGCGACCATATTGCGATTTTGTGTAGGTTCAGCTACTGTTGCCGGGATTACTACCGCAGGAATTGTTCTTCCTCTTGTTACAGGCGGTGCTGTAAAACCTGAATTAATGGTACTGGCAATCGGTTCAGGAAGTCTTATGTTCGGACATGTTAATGACGGTGGTTTCTGGCTGTTTAAAGAATATTTCAATTTAAGTATTAAAGATACATTTAAAACATGGGTGGTTATGGAAACCTCAATTGGAATCAGCGGTTTACTGGGAGTTTTGTCTCTGAGTCTTTTTGTAAAATGATCAGGAAGTCCGAAGTCCGAAGTCCGACTTCAGGCTAAATAGTTTTCAATTTTTTCTTTTAATTTTAAACTTCAGAAGAGAGACTGACTAATCTGAGAATCGATTATCATGAAGAAGTTGCTTTTACTGGTTTTTTTAATATTTATCCTTTACAGGCTTAGAGCCCAGGAAGGGGCACCCTTGCTTACTAATTTCAAGGAAAGCACTGAAATTGAAAACCAGAGTTGGGCTATCTGTCAGGATGACAATAATGTAATGCTGTTTGCTAACAGACGTGGCATTCTTACTTTTGATGGTCAGGGTTGGAATTTCATCCCGATACCAACAATTCCATATTCGCTTAAATACAGCTCACGGGAAAGAAAGGTTTATGTTGGGGGTGATAATAATTATGGATATCTGGCCAGGGATGATAAGGGTGTGTACAGATATTTTTCAATCTCAGGCGATTCATCATCAATTGGACTTATATCCAGGATAATTCTAACAGACTCAACTATATATTTCTATGGTGAACAAAGTATAAGCAGGCATAATATAAAATCAGAAAAGCTTGAGTTACGACTCAGAGAGAAAGAGAATAAGCCATTTACCGGGATGTTTATAACCCCGAAGAATACATTCATAAATGTCTTATCAAAAGGACTTTACAGACTTGAGAGTGATACATTGTTCCCTATTGTTACTGGTTATCTGCTTGAGAACGAGGAGATTCTGTTCGGTCTTCCATACAACAAAAACCTCGTACTATTAGGAAAAAGCAATGGTGAGCTTACTCTTTTCGACGGAATAAAATTTTATAATTATCCGATAAAGGATGATGGCTATCTCAGGCAAAATATTCTTTCTGAAGGATTATTAATATCTGATAGCCTGTATGCATTTTCAACACTTGATGGAGGAGCTCTGGTCGTAGAAAAGAAGAGTGGCAAATTAAAATATGCTATTAATTATGTAAATGGTTTGCCTGATGATGAAATTTTTGCACTGGGGATTGACAATAATCATGGTCTGTGGCTTTCCCATCAATACGGGCTTACACGTGCTGATCTTCGATTACCCATTGGTAATTTCAGCATTTATCCTGGTCTGAAAGGCAACCTCATAACCTCTCTCTGGCATGACAATGAATTATATGTGGCAACCAGCGAAGGTGTTTTTTATCTTAAAGAAATCAAAAAATATGCCGAGGTTGAAGTGCTTGTTCAAAATGCAGAAGTTGTCAGTAAGAAAGAGCAGCCAACTATACAAAACATACCTCCTCAGCAATTGATGAAGGAACCACAGAAAACCAGAAAAAGTATCTTTGCGAGGATTTTTGGTAAAAAATCTGAACCTCCGGTTACTCAGGAACAGACATTGCATATAATAACCCCTCCTGTTTTAAAACTTCAGGAACCTAAATATTTCAAAAAGATAGCCGGCAGGCTCAAATCAATTAATTATGTCTTTACCAAAGTTAGCGGGCTGGGTGAAAAATGCAAGCAGATGATATCTGCAGGAAATGAAATTCTCGCCTCAACTAACAAGGGCCTCTATGTTATATCCCGACATATTGCCAAAGCAGTTGTGAGCGACAGGTATATAAATAGCTTAAATTCAGGATCGAATGATAATAAGTACTATGTAGGCACAGCAGATGGCTACTTTTATGTTACACCTGATAAAAGAGGGGGATGGAAAGCTGTCTATCCGGATAAACTATTCAATCACCCGATTTATTCAGTTGTATCAACTGATGATAATACTGTATGGGCAGGTAGCGACGATATCGTGTTCAAAATAAGTTTTACAGATGTGTCCTCTTCAGTAAATTCTAAAACGTATAGTATTAAAAGTGATTTGCCTCAGAGATACATTATCAGATATGTTAACGATACTGTTTTTCTATTTACATTATCGGGTGTCAGTTATTTTGACAAAGGTCTTGATTCTTTTAAAGACTATAAGAAAAAATATGCAAATATTGGGTCCAGGATGAGATATGTGTTATCTCAGCCTGAAATTCCCTGGGTAAAAACTGAAGACGAATGGGACAATATCGGTTCTGCAGGAAACATTGCGAATAATGACAAAGCTCTTCTAAAAATTTTTGATAATCTAAATTCAATATATACCGATAAAGATAATATATGGATTGTGAGTGGAGACAACCTTCTTTACAGAATTGTCCGGAACAAAATACCCTCAATAAAAACCGACATTGATCTGTTTATCAGAAGTATCTCCAATGCGAAAGGACTTTATCTCAAACTTTCCGATATCGTATTTGGGAGCGGAGATAATACTGTTTATTTTGATCTAGTGGCACCGGGATATATTAAGCAGAATTCAACTCAGTATCAATATATAGTCGACAATGAAATGACTGAATGGTCAAAGTGGTCGTTCAACAATACGATAAGCCT
>JGI24133J20442_1000003_pt1 | contig 51918 bp, 58 predicted proteins | sample BarGraNGADG00311_2_FD_20442 | JGI IMG/M metagenome (IMG submission 20442)
GNCACCACCCACGCCAGCCCGAGCCCCGTGCCGAGGCTCAGGGCGAGCACCGCCGTCGCCACGATCCCGCCGCCCACGACGAGGCCGCGAGCGACCCTCGCGAACGTCGCCGGACGTTCCGCCGCTGCGGTCGCCGCCGCCCACGCGAGGACCAGGAACGGCAGCGCGAGCGCCGCCGGGGACTTCACCATCACGGCGAGGGAGAGCACCGCACATGACCAGCCGAGCGACCCCCGCAGCGCCAGCACGAGCGCGGCGAGCACGCCGGCCACCTGCAGCGCATCGTTGTGGCCGCCCCCAACCACGTGGATGAGGACCAGCGGGTTCGCCACGGCCAGCCATAGCGCCAGGGCGGCGACGTCGTCGTCATGGCCGAGCCTGCGCGCCACCTCGGGCACGGCCCAGGCGATCACGGCCAGCCCCGCGACCGCGGCGAGCCGCAACAGCAGGAGCGCGACCAGCAGGTTCCCGCCCGAGACGGCCGCGCACAGCCGCGCGACCAGGAGGAACACCGGACCGTACGGCGCCATCGTTTCCAGCCAGGCATACGACGTGCTGGCCACCCAATCGGAATCGAGCTCACCGACGGTGTGGTCGTAGGGCGAGAGGCCCTGTTCCCACAGCAGCCCCTGCGCGGCGTAGGAGTACAGGTCCCGGCTCCAGAGCGGCGCGGCCACCACCAGCGGGAGAGCCCACAGCGCAATTGTCCGCTGCCACTGGCGCACCCCCAGCCCGGCGTCGCGGAGCCACCACCACGCACCGGCGAGGAGCGCGGCGCCCGCCAGGCAGAGCAGCGCGGCCAGCGGCGACCCGCCCGCCGGGGCGGTCAGCTCCCAGCCCGGCCGCAGCGGCTCGGCACGGACCGCGGGGACGGCGGCGGAGGACCACGACGTCGCCGCGACCAGCACCGAGGCCAAGAACCCGGCCGTCACGCCCGCGCGCGTGGCGCGGGTGAGGCCCGGCCCGGCGCGGACGACGGCCTCGACCACCCCTCGCTACCCGGCGAGCCGGGCTGCCTTCACCTTCGCCGCGGCCACGATCATCTGGGCGCAGGTCTCGGTGTCCAGCTGGATCGTGTTGAGGACCAGGTCGAAAAGGTCGATGTCGAGGGGGCTCCAGTCGACTAGGTCGATCGACATCTGGGAGCGGACGTCGTCCTCCCACTGCTGCCGGTCGGCGGCATCCTTCAGGGAGATGTTGTGTTTGCTCGCGGCGCGCGCGATCCGGTCCCGCACGGGTCCGTCGAGCTTCACGTGCAGCACCTTCGGCCAGTCGGCCAGGACCACCGTGGCGGTGCGGCCCTGAATCACGCCGCCCTGGGCAGCATCGGCCAGAACCTCCGTGGCCATGCGGGCGGCCATTCTCTCGTGTTCCTTCTTCACGCCCGGCAGGAGGCGGTCGAACATGCGTGGGTTGTGTCCCGTGGCGCCCACGAGGAACCAGATGGCTGAATCCTTGCCGCCGGTGTCCTGGGCGGCCTGGATCTCCTCGCTGGAGAACGCCTGCTGGCGGAGGGCGACCCCGAGCAATTCGGCCACCCGTGCCGCGATCTCCTCCATGCCCGCCCCATAGGTTCCCCACATGGTGACAACCAGCTTGTCGGCGGCCGGAACCTCGTCGTCGTTCACCGTCATGACGTCCTCCTCAACCGCGCCATCAGCGCGACATCACCACGAGAAATGGGGACATTGCCATCCTAGTTGGGCGCATTCGGGCTCGTCAGCCGATCGGTGGACGCATTCGGGTGATCCCGCCGACGGGCGGTGACGGACAGCGGGATACCGGCGCCCGGGAATCGGCGACCATTGTCCCTGCCGATTCGCGGAGCGGGCGGGTAACGTGAGGTGGATCGAATTGACCATCCCAAGGAGAGATGTGATGACCGACTTCCCGATGCCGGAACCGGGCGTGGACCCGTCCGGATCAACCACGGCCAGCGGCGCCCCCGCCGTCAGTGACCGCAACTCCCTCTCGCTGGGCTCGAACGGCCCACTCCTGTTGCACGACGTCCACCTCGTGGACACCCTCGCCCATTTCAACCGCGAGAACGTCCCCGAGCGCCGTCCCCACGCCAAGGGCGCCGGCGCCTTCGGCGAGTTCGAGACGACGTCGGACGTCTCGGCCTACACCCGCGCGGCGCTGTTCCAGCAGGGCGCGAAGACGCGCATGCTGGCACGCTTCTCCACGGTGGCCGGCGAGCTCGGCTCCCCCGACACCTGGCGCGACGTGCGCGGCTTCGCCCTGAAGTTCTACACCACCGCGGGCAACTACGACATGGTCGGGAACAACACCCCGGTATTCTTCATCCGGGACCCCATGAAGTTCCCGCACTTCATCCGCTCCCAGAAGCGCCTGCCCGACTCGGGCCTCCGGGACAACCACATGCAGTGGGACTTCTGGACACTCAACCCCGAGTCGTCCCACCAGGTCACCTACCTCATGGGTGACCGCGGCCTGCCGAAGTCGTGGCGCAACATGAACGGCTACAGCTCCCACACGTACATGTGGGTGAACGCCGCCGGCGAGCGCTTCTGGGTGAAGTACCACTTCCACACCCAGCAGGGCATCGAGAACCTCGACGGTGCCGAGGCGGAGCGCATCGCAGGCGCGGACGCGGACTTCCACCGCCGCGACCTCTACAACGCCATCAAGGGGGGCGACTTCCCGAAGTGGAAGCTGTCCGTCCAGGTGATGCCGTACGAGGACGCCCGGAACTACCGGTTCAACCCGTTCGACCTCACGAAGGTGTGGCCGCACTCCGACTACCCACTCATCGAGGTGGGTGTGATGACCCTGAACGAGAACCCGAAGAACTACTTCGCGCAGATCGAGCAGGCAGCTTTCGCCCCCGCGAACGTGGTTCCCGGCATCGGCTTCTCGCCGGACAAGATGCTGCTCGGCCGCGTGTTCGCCTACGCGGACGCCCACCGCGCGCGCATCGGGACCAACTTCGACCAGCTCCCGGTGAACCGTCCCATCGTGCCCGTGAACGTCTACCACGCCGACGGGCACATGAACTTCCTCGACACCGGGGACCAGGCGGTGTACGCGCCCAACACCGCCGGCCGCTCGTACTCCGACTTCGAGGGGCCGGTTCCCGAAGGTTGGGAGGCCGACGGCGACATGGTGCGCCAGGCCTACAAGCTGCACGCCGAGGACGACGACTTCGGCCAGGCCGGCACCATGGTCCGCGAGGTGTTCGACGACGCGCAGCGCGACCGTCTCGTGGGCACCGTCGCGGGCGCCCTGCTCGGCGGCGTCACGGGCGAGGTGCTGCAGCGTGCGTTCTGGTATTGGAAGTCGGTCGACGCGACGGTCGGCGCCCGGATCGAGGCCAAGGTGCTGGCCGGCAGCGGCGCGCCCGTCCCCGGCCTCGAGGCCGCCGAAGCGCGGGCCGAGGCGGCGGGAGCCATCCCGCAGGTGGACACCTACGCCGAGGGAGGCGTCAAGGAGGTCTGATCGCTGGCCTCCCCCCGCGGCACGGCTGCGGGGGGAGGCTTCCCGTCCAGCCTCCCGGCCCACGCCCCGTCGGACACCAAGGACCCATGAACTCGCTAGACCGCACATTCGCCATCCTGAACGCCCGGGGTCCGAAGTGGCCGGTCGTCATCGTGGCGCTCGTCGTCATCCTCGGGGGCACAGCCCTCCTCGTCTGGCTTGGCGGCGAGGTGGTGGAACGCGACTGGCCCACCACCTACGACCCCACCGTCGGCCAGTGGTTCATCGACGCGCGCACGCCACTGCTGACCTCCCTCGCCACGGCCGCGACCTTCATGGGTGGGTTGCTCTGCATCGGCACGCTGAGCGTGTTGGTCGTCATCTTCTTCCTCGTCCGGCGGCGCTGGACGGCAGCGCTCACAGTTGGCGTCACCATGGCCCTGTCCGGCGTCGTGACCCTCGTCGTCAAGAACCTCGTGCGGCGCGCACGCCCATCGATCGACGTCGTCCTGGGCACTCCGGACACCCAGTTCTCCTGGCCCTCCGGGCACACCTTCAACTCCACGGTGTTCTACGGACTCCTCGCCGGGTTCGTCATCCTCTGGCTCCGCTCACGCTGGGCACGCGCTCTGGTGGCCCTGGGCTGGCTCGCGCTGGTGGCGTGCGTGGGTCTGAGCCGGATCTACCTCGGCTACCACTGGCTCACCGACGTGATCGCGGGCTTCGTCCTCGGTCTGGTCGTGCTGGCGATGGTGGCGCTGGTCCACGAGTTCTGGATCCGGCGCGACTCCCACCTGCGCAACATCGAGGACGACTCCCCCGCGGGGGGGAAGGACCTCGTCCACAGGGAGGGTTCGCGCTGAAGTCGCTTGATGCGCCAAGCGGTCTCGGCGCGAGACCTCCCCCTCGGCGCACACCCTCACCCCCGGATGGCGCACCCCCAGCGCGAGACCTCCCCCTCGGCGCAGACCCTCACCCCCGGATCGCGTACCCCCAGCCCCGCCCGCGCGCCGGACGGACGAGAAGCGCGCCGCACTCCCGCACTAGCCTGATCCCGTGAGCACGACCCGGACCAACCTGATGCTGGTGGTCACCGCCGCCATCTGGGGTTTCGGCTTCGTGGCGCAGCGCGAAGGCGCGCAGTACGTGGGTGCCCACTCGTTCAACGCCGCCCGCTTCACCCTCGGGACGCTTTCGCTCCTCCCGGTGATGGCGATACTGCGGTCGCGGACTTCGACGCCGTTCCGCCCGCCACGCCGCCCGCGCGTGACCGTCGGCTGGGGCGCGGCGGCCGGCATCGTCCTGTTCGCGGCCTCCACACTCCAGCAGGTGGGGATCGCAGCCACCACGGCCGGCAAGGCCAGTTTCATCACCGGGCTGTACATCGTCCTCGTCCCCGTCCTCGGGATCGTGCTCGGTCACCGCACCAATGCGCGCACGTGGGCGGGGGTGGCGCTCGCCGTCGTCGGGCTGTACCTGCTCTCCTTCGTCCCCGGTTTCTCCCTCGCCGCGGGTGACGGCCTCGTACTCATCGCGGCCTTCTTCTGGGCCGTCCACATCCTGGTGATCGACCGCGCCAACCTTGACGTCGACCCCCTGGAGCTGTCCACCATCCAGTTCGCCACCTGCGCCGCGCTCAGCGCCGTGGCCGCCGCCACCACGGAGGAGGCGCCGTTCACGGGCCTGGGCCGCGCCGTCGGGCCGGTGCTCTACGCCGGCCTCATCGCGGTGGGGGTGGCCTACACGCTGCAGGTCGTGGCGCAGCAGTGGGCCAGGCCGGCGCACGCGGCCCTGATCCTGAGCCTCGAGACCGTGTTCGGGGCCGTGGGTGGCGCGATCCTGCTGCGGGAGACGATGTCCGCACGCGGCTACCTGGGATGCGCGCTCATCCTCGCGGGGATCCTGGTCTCACAACTGCGGCGCCGCGTCCCAACCGGATCAGGCGTGGCCCTTCCAGCCGGAGTCCCGTGAAGTGGCCCGCTCGAGCATGCCGCGCACGTAGCCGACCTGCCCGATGTGCTGCGTGATGTCGTNGATGACCGAGACGATCCGTACCGCCGCGGTCACGGGCGGGTCGAAGCGCGTGTCGACGATCCGCCCCCAGTCGTCCTCCACCANCGCGGAGATGGTCGCCACGGTCCGGGCATGGACGGCGTCGTAGTAGTCCACCAGGAGGCCCGGGTCCTCCACGGTGAAGGCGGCGACGTCGTCGGGCCCCTGGCCGTACCCCACGGCGCGCACGGGGAACGGCAGCGCGAACCGGTCCGCCCACCCCTCCGAGGTCCAGAGTTGGGGGGAGCCGTCGAGACCGGCGATGTGGTCGTCCTCCACCCGTGCCAGGTGCCAGACGAGCCAGCCGATCGAGTTGGCGCCTGGGTCCGGCTGCCACCGGACGTCCGCGGCGCTGAGGCCGGCGAGCGCCACCGGCAGGAGTTCGTGGACGCGTTCGAAGGCGTCGAGGACGAGATGGGTGCAGTCCATGTCCCCATTATCGGCGTGACGGTACGGGGCGGCCGGATCATCGCGGCGCATTAGCCTTGAACCCCGAAGGAGGTGTCGGCATGGGCCCGGTCGACGACGTCACCGCGATTGCGGGGATGCTGCGCGGGCGCCGAACCCTCGTGGTCACCGGTGCGGGCATCTCCACCGACGCCGGGGTCCCGGACTACCGTGGTTCCGGCGCACCGGAGCGGGCGACGGTGGAGTACGGCGACTTCGTTCTCTTCGAGTTGTGGCAGCGCTACCTCTGGTGGCGCAACGAGCTCAGCTGGCGCACCCTCGACGCCGCGCAGCCCACTGCCGGGCACCACGCGCTGGCGCGACTCGAGCACGCCGGCCTGGTGGCCGGAGTCGCCACCCAGAACGTGGACCGGCTCCACGCCCGCGCGGGCTCCCAGGTGGTGGCGGAGCTGCACGGACGGTTCGACACCGTGGTGTGCCTGCACTGCGGGGCCCGGTTCACTCGCGCGCACGTCTCCGAGCTCATCAGGGCGGCGAACCCCGGGCTCGCCTTTCCCGCGGTCACGCTGGACCGCATCGCCCAGGCGCTCGCCGGCGCCTGCGACGTCGTCCTCGCCGTGGGCACCTCGCTCGTGGTCTCCACCGGCATGTGGGTGGTGATGCAGGCGGTGGAGGCGGGGGCGCGTCTTGTGGTTGTGAACCGGGGACCCACCCAAGCGGACCGCATCGCGGACCTGCGAGTGGAGGGCGGCGCGAGCGAGGTGCTCGCGGGCGTCGCCACAGCCCTCCTCGGGGGGACGCAGTGACCGCGCCGCGCACGGGCCACCTGGTGCTGCTGCGTCACGGCGAGAGCGTCTTCAACGCCACCAGCACGTTCACGGGGCTGCTCGATGTCGGCCTCTCCCCTGCCGGCGAGCGCCAGGTGGGCGTGGCCGCCCAGCTCCTGCGGGCCGCGGGACTGCACCCGGACGTCGTCGTCATGTCACCGATGCGGCGCGCGGCCCGCACGGCGGAGCTGCTGCTCGGCCACCTGGGCGTCGACGCGCCGCTCGAGATCACCTGGCGCCTCTCGGAACGGGACTACGGGTGCCTCACCGGCGTGTCGAAGAAGGTGGCCGTGGAACGTCACGGCGACGAGGCGTTCTTCGGCTGGCGNCGCACGCTGCACGGCCGGCCGCCGGCCGCCTCGCCGGAGCAGCGGGCCTCGTGGACTGATCCGGCGCCGCTTCCCGACACCGGACCGCTGGTGGCCGGGGCGGGCGAGTCGCTGCACGACGTCGTCGAACGTGTCCGACCGCTGTGGGACGAGGACCTGCGCGCGCGGCTCGCGGCCGGTGCGTGCGTGTTCGTGGTCGCCCACGGCAACTCGTTGCGGGCGCTGTGCGCCGTGATGGAAGGCCTGTCCGACGAGGAGGTGGAGAACCTCAACATCCCCGCCGGCCACCCGCTGCTGTACGCCGTCGACCCCGCCGGTCGCGTCCACCCGCGCGGCGGTCGCTACCTGGACGACGACGCCGCGCGGCGCGACGCCGCCAAGGTGGCGGCCGAGGGCGGCACCTGAACCGCGGCCTCGAAGCGGGCGTGAGCCGAGGCACGTCACCGCGTGCGATGTGACGAATGCCACGCCGCCTGCTCGCGTCCCTGCTAGGTTGTGAATTGCGGGGGGACGCACGGAAACGGAGGCTGGCTGTGGCAGGGAAATTCGAGCTGTACCAGGACAAGTCCGGGGGCTTCCGGTTCCGCCTGAAGGCGAGCAACGGCCAGGTCATCGCGGTCAGCGAATCCTACAAGAGCAAGCCGAGCGCGCTCAAGGGCATCGAGTCGGTCCGCAAGAACTCGGCCGACGCCCCGGTGGACGACCAGACGGTCGCACCGGCCGAGTAGTCGCCGACGCCTCACCGGAATTCGCGGTGCCGGGCGGCACCACGCCGCCCGGCACCGTGTTCGCGCGCGCCCTGGAGCCCACTTGGCGATAATGGAGCGATGATCACGGTCGAACTCGCCCGCGCCCTCCACCGTGCCGGCCTGCCCTGGGTGCCACGAAGCGGCGACCGCTTCATCGTGCCCGACCGCGGCATGGACGACCAGGTCTTCCACGTCAGCGAGATGACCATCGAGGTGGACGCGCACCGCGGGCACGGGGTCGTGAAGTTCAACGGCACCACCGAGTGGGCGCTCGACTCCGTCGCGCAGGACGACGTCCTGTGGCTGCCCCGCGAGGACCAGTTGCGAGAGGCGCTCGGCGAGGCGATGGTGGCGCTCGAGCACGACCGCGCCTCGTGGATCGTCACCGTGCGCACACCCGCCGGCAACGCGCGGCTCGTGGACGACGACGTCGAGTGCGGCTATGCCCGCGCGCTCCTCGCCGTCCTCGCCGGCTGAACGGCTCGGGTCCGGGCGAGCGGGCTTCCCGCGCAACTCGCGGACTTGGGACTATTGTCCTGGGTCGGTGCCTTCGATATTGTCGGCTCACGAGTTCCCATCCCTCGTGAGTACGGAGGACGCCCGTGAGCGCTTCCAGCCCCGGGCCGCTGCACCCCTCTCCCGCGCGACCCCGCGAACACGTCGACGTGGTCGTCGTGGGCTCCGGCTTCGGCGGCTCGGTTGCCGCGTACCGCCTGGCGGAGGGTGGCCGGTCCACCGTGGTCCTCGAACGGGGCCAGGCCTACCCGCCGGGCAGCTTCGCCCGGACTCCGCACGAGATGAGCCGCAACTTCTGGGAGCCGAAGGACGCCCTCTACGGGCTGTTCGACGTGCGCTCCTTCCGCAAGCTCGAGGCGATCGTCTCCGCGGGCCTCGGGGGCGGCTCGCTCATCTACGCCAACGTGCTGCTCCGGAAGGACGAGCGCTGGTTCGTCCACGACGAGCCCGTTCCCGGCGGCGGGTACGAGAACTGGCCGATTGGTCGCGACGACCTGGATCCGCACTACGACGCCGTCGAGCGCATGCTCACGCCGCGCCCCTCCCCCTACCCCACGATCGCGAAGACCGTGGCGCTGCGGGACGCCGCCGCCGCACTCGGGCTCGAGGCGTTCGCCCCGCCGCTGGCCATCAGCTTCGGCGCCGACCCCGATGGTGAGGCGTCTCCCAAGCAGGTGCTCCCCACCCCCGCCTACGGCAACCTCCACCGAATCACGCGCCTCAGCTGCCGGTTGTGCGGCGAGTGCGACATCGGCTGCAACGAGGGCTCCAAGAACACCATGGACCACACCTACCTCTCGGCCGCGCAGTACCACGGCGCGGACCTCCGTACCCTGGCCGAGGTGACGTCCGTCCGCGCGCTCGACGGCGGCGGTTACGAGGTGGGCTACCGCCAGTACGCGAGCGCGGCCGACGACGTCGGGCGGCGGGACCACACGGACCGCCGCATCGAGTGCGACCAGTTGGTGCTCGCCGCGGGCACCTTCGGCACCTCGGGGCTGCTGCTGCGCAACCGGGTGAACCTCCCCGCGCTCGGGCCGGCCCTCGGGACCCGGTTCAGCGGCAACGGTGACCTGCTGACACTGCTCATGGAGGCGACCGTCGACACCGCGAGCGGGCGCAGCCGCCTCATCGACGGCAGCTACGGACCGGTGATCACCTCCGCCATCCGGGTGCCGGACACGCTGGACGGCACGGGCCGCGAGGGGCGCGGCTACTACATCCAGGAGGCCGGCTTCCCCGAGTTCACGAACTGGCTCGTGGAGGCCGCCATGGTCCCCTCCACGCTGCGCCGGGGGGCCTCGATGGCGCGTGACATCGTGCGCCACCGCCTGAAGCGGCAGAACGAGTCCACCATCTCGGCCGAGGTGGCGAAGCTGGTGGGCCAGGGCCGGGTGGGCAGCAGCTCCCTGCCCCTCCTCGGGATGGGCCGGGACGTGCCCGACGGCGTGATCACGCTGCGCGACGGTGAGCTCGACGTGGACTGGACCACGAGCACCAGCGCCGAGTACTTCGGCGCGATGCGGGAGACCATGCGGGAGATGGGAGTGGCCCTCAACGCCCGCTACCAGGACAACCCGTTGTGGTGGACCAAGCGCGTGGTCACGGTGCACCCGCTCGGCGGCGCGCCGATGGGCCGGCACGCGACCGAGGGCGTGGTGAACTCCTGGGGCGAGGCGTTCGGCCACCCGGGGCTGTTCGTGCTCGACGGCGCCGCCATGCCGGGTCCGGTGGGTCCCAACCCGGCGCTCACGATCGCCGCGCTCGCCGACCGGGCCGCCGAGCACATGCTGGAGGAACCGCGCCGGGAGCGGACCCGTCGCGCCGGCGCTCCTCCCGCGGACACCACGAGCGTGCCGCTGGTCACGGACGACTCCCCGCTCCTCGGCGTCGGCCCTGTGACGGACCACGGCGACACGCCCGACGACGTCGCGCCACCCGCGGCGGACGGGCCGGCGGGTGACGGCCGCGCCGTCGCCTTCACCGAGCAGATGAAGGGGTGGGTGACGCTGGGCGAGACCGACCCGGTGGCCGGCTGGCGGCGGGCGCGTGCCCTCGGGCACCGCCTCATGTTCGAGCTCACCATCACGGCGCCGGACATGGACGCGTTCCTCAGCGACGGCGACCACGAGGGCAGGGCCGAGGGATGGGTCCGCTCGGACCTGCTGGGCGGTGTGCTGCCGGTGGAGCGGGGCTGGTTCAACCTGTTCGTCGCCCCCCGCGACGGGGCCGGCGAGCGGGTGCGCGAGATGCGCTACCGCCTGTGGGTGCGCGATGCGGCCGGCGCGGCCGTGACCCTGTACGGCTTCAAGACCGTGCGCAACGACCCCGGCCTGGACCTGTGGTCGGACACCTCCACCCTCCACACCACCCTGTTGCGAGGGCACGTGCGCCGGAACCCCACGGAATCCGGGAGCGGCGCGGACGGGGTCGGCGCGGACGGGAGCCGGCCGGGGTCCCCGCAGGTCATCGGCGCGGGGGTGCTGCGCATCCTGCCGCTCGACTTCGCGAAGCAGCTCGCCACGTTCCGCGCCCGCGGGCGCGACCCGCTGCGCGCGCTCGGCCAGTTCGGCGGCTTCTTCGGCGGGGCGCTGTGGAACATCTACGGCCCGGCCGCCCGGCGGGCCCGCGAGGAGGCAGCGCCCCATGGCTGAGGTCACGAGCCCCACTACCCGGGCCGACCACCGCACGGAATCGCACGCGTTCCGCGCCGGGGACGGGCTCCCCCTCACCCTGGTGCGCGTGCGCGGCCGGGGGGAGCCGTGGCGCGGTCCGGTCATGCTGGTGCACGGCGCCGGGGTGCGCGCCGAACTGTTCCGGCCGCCCCTGCCCCGCACGCTCGTGGACGCCCTCCTCGACGACGGCTGGGACGTGTGGCTGCTCAACTGGCGCGCCTCGATCGACCTGCCGCCCGTCCCCTGGACACTCGACGACGCCGCCGCCCACGACCACCCCGCAGCCGTCCGGTACGTGCTCGCGGCCACCGGCGCGGAGACGATGAAGGCGATCGTGCACTGTCAGGGTTCGACGTCGTTCTGCATGGCCGCCGTGGCCGGACTGCTCCCGGGGGTGGACACGGTGGTCTCCAACGCCGTGTCGCTCCACCCGGTGATCCCCCGATTCTCGCGGCTGAAGATCCGTGGGCTCACGCCCGCACTGACGCGCCTCACCCCGCACCTCAACCCCGGCTGGGGCGACGACCCCGAGGGCGTGTTCGCGCGCCTCGTCCGGGCCGCCGTCCTGACCAGCCACCCGGAGTGCGACAACGCCGTCTGCCGGATGGTGAGCTTCACCTACGGGTCCGGCCGGCCCGCGCTGTGGTCCCATGCGAACCTCGACGAGGCCACCCACGACTGGATCCGCGGGGAGTTCGGCGAGGTGCCGGTGAGCTTCTTCGCCCAGATGGCGCAGTGCGTGCGGGCCGGCCACCTGGTCTCCGTCAGCACCCGGCCGGGGCTGCCGGAGAGCTACGTCGCCGAGGCGCCGCGGACGGACGCGCGGTTCGCCTTCTTCGCCGGGGAGGACAACCGCTGCTTCCTGCCGGAGAGCCAGCAGCTCACGTGGGAGTTCTTCCAGCGGCACCGGCCCGATGGCGCGGACACCCTGCACCGCCTCCCGGGGTACGGGCACCTCGACGTCTTCTTCGGGAAGGACGCCGCGCGGGACGTGTTCCCGCTCATGCTCGCGGAACTCCGCGGTGAGGCTTCACGCTGACACAGCACTGCTCCGACCCCTGGGTTCAGCGCAGCAGGCGTGACATCCGCCGGTCCGCGAGGATCTTCCCGCCGGTCTGGCAACGTGGGCAGTACTGCAGGGCCGAGTCCGCGAAGGACACCTCCTGGACCGTCTCCCCGCACACCGGACACTGCTGCCCTGCTCGCCCGTGCACCCGCATCCCGGCGCGCTTCGCGTCCTTCAGGTCCGACGCCGGACGGCCGGCGGCCCCCGCCACCGCCGCGGCCAGCACCTCCCCCATCGCGGCGTGCAACCGCGCGATCTCCTCGTCCGCGAGCGATCCGGTGAGCGCGAACGGGCTCAGGCGGGCTGCGTGCAGGATCTCGTCCGAGTACGCGTTGCCGATGCCCGCGATGACGGACTGGTCCCGCAATGCGCCCTTCACCTGCTGGTTCCGCCGGTGCAGGATTGCGGCGAACTCCTCGACCGGGAGGCCGAGCGGCTCGGGCCCGAGCGTGGCGACGGCGGGGATATCCTCGGGCCACGCGACGACGTGGATCGCGAGGCGCTTGTGGGTGCCGGCCTCGGTGAGGTCGAGCCCGGAGCCGCAGCCGAGCCGCAGCCGCAGGGCGATCGGCGAGCGGCCCGGTTTGAGGGACGTGGCGGGGACGCTGTCGTACCAGCGCAGCCATCCCGCCCTGGCAAGGTGGACGAGCAGGTGGGGGCCGTCCTCCCCTGTTGTGAAGTCGATCCACTTCCCGTGGCGCCCGACGGCGGCCACCGGCAGCCCGACGAGGTCCGCCGGCCCCGGCGCGAACGTCTTCAGCGCCCAGATGGCCCCCACCTCGACGCGCGCGATCGCGCGTCCCACCGCGTGCTCGCGCAGGAACGCGACCAGGCCCTCGACCTCCGGCATCTCCGGCACCCCTCCATGGTGCCGCAGCCCGCGGTGCTGCGCATCCAGAGCCCCGACCCGCGCGGCGCCGATCGACGGCGCCCGCGCGGGTCTCGTTCACTCCGCCGAGGGCACCCCCCGTTGTCCAGGCGACCAGGGGTCACTGATCGCGGGCACCACCGCCGTGATCATGGTGCCGTCGGCCCGGCGCTCGCCGACGACGTCGGCCACCGCGGTCCGGGTGGCGAGGCGGGGGCCCTGGCCATCCAGGGGGACCCGCACCGGCGCGGCTCCGACGTCGTACGCGACGCCGCGGACGGACAGAGCGACGCCGCGGCCCTCCTCCACGGTGAACTCGATGGAGTCCTGGCGCACGCGCACCCGCACGCGGGTCCCGCGGATCCGGATCGGGAAGCTCAACTCCGGCCACGCCTCGGGCAGGCGGGGGTCGAAGGTGACTTCGCCGGCGTAGTCCCGCATGCCGGCGAAGCCATAGACCAGCCCGTCCCACACACCACCCGCCGACGCGATGTGCACGCCGTCGGAGGTGTTGTTGTGGGTGTCCGCCAGGTCCACGTAGAGGCCCTCGACAAAGTACTGCAGCGCCAGGTCCTGGTACCCCACTTCGGCCGCGACGATGGACTGCACCACCGCGGACAGTGTGGAGTCCCCGGAGGTGATCGGGTCGTAGTAGTCGAAGTCCGCCCGCTTCTCCTCGGTGGTGAAGCTGTCCCCCTGCAGGAACAGGGCGAGAACCACATCGGCCTGTTTCAGCACCTGGAATCGGTAGATCACGAGCGGGTGGAAGTGCAGCAGCAGCGGGCGCAGCGAGTCGGGAGTGGCCGCGAGGTCCCACAGTTCCCGCTCGAGGAAGTGCTCGTCCTGCGGGTGGATCCCGAGCTTCTCGTCGAATGGGATGACCATCGCCGCCGCGCACTGCTCCCACTCGTCGACCTCGGACTCTGCCAGCCCAACGCGCTTGACGAGCCGCTCGTGTGCGAGCGGGTCCTCCGCCGCCATCTCCCGCACGATCCCGGCGGCACGCCGCAGGTTCACCCGCGCCATGACGTTGGTGAACAGGTTGTTGTTCACGACCGTCGTGTACTCGTCCGGGCCCGTGACACCGTGGATGTGGAAGGTGCGTTCGTGCTCGGCGACCCGCCAGAAGCCCAGGTCCGCCCACAGGCGGGCGGTCTCCACGAGCACATCCGCGCCATAGGCGTGCATGAACTCCTGGTCGCCGGTCACGTCCGCGTACTTGTAGATCGCGAAGGCCACATCGGCGTCGATGTGGTACTGCGCGGTGCCCGCCGCATAGTAGGCGGAGGCCTCCTCGCCGTTGATCGTGCGCCATGGGAAGAGCGCGCCGCGCTGGGTGAGCTCGCGCGCCCGTTCACGAGCCGCGGGCAGCAGGTTGACGCGGAACTTGACGAGGTTCCGCGCGATCGTCGGGTTCGTGTAGGTCAGGAAGGGCACCAGGTACACGTCGGTGTCCCAGAAGTAGTGGCCCTCGTACCCGGACCCACTGACACCCTTCGCGGCCACGCCCATCTGGTCGGAGCGTGCGGCCGCCTGGGCGAGCTGGAAGATGCACCAGCGGGCGGTCTGGGTGATGTCCGGGAGGCCCACCACCTCGACGTCGGAGTTGGCCCAGAAGCGTTCCAGCCAGTGGCGCTGCGCCGCGTGGGCAGACTCGAAGCCCTTGTCGGCGACGCGGTCGAGGGTCCGACGGCACCGGTCGAAGAGTTCGCGCGCGGGGACGCCCCGGGAGCTGTGGTAGGCCACCGCCTTCGTGATCCGCAGCGGCACGCCCTCGCGCGCTTTGACGCGGAACACGGTCTTGCCGATGTCCGGCTCCGTGCCGGTGAGCACCTCGTGGACGTCCTCCGTCTCGATGGTGTGGTCCACCCCCACGGCCATCGTCATTCCCGAGGTGGCGCACCGGTAGCCCAGCAACATGCGGCGCTCGGAACTCCAGTCACCTTCGGGGACGAGCACCCGGCCTGCGAACTTCGACGCCTTGCGCGGATCGAGGCCCTCCGCCTTGGCGTGCGGGGTCGCGTGGTACTCGTCCCACCCGTCCTGGCGGTTCAACACCTGCGAGGAGACCACCACCGGGGCATCGCCGTCGAGCATCGTCACCTCGAGGGTCATGAGCGCGAGGTGGCGCTCCTCGAAGGAGACCATCCGGGTTGAGGAGAACCGAACCCGCTTGCCGGCGGGGGTCCGCCACACGACGTGGCGGCGCAGGACGCCGTCCCGGAAGTCCACGGAGCGCTCGTACTCCTCCAGATCCGCCACGGACAGCAGAAGGGGTTCGTCGTCGACGTACAGCTTCATCGTCTTGGCGTCGGGGACATTGACGATCGTCTGCCCGGTCCGTGCGAAGCCGAAGGCCTCCTCGGCGTGCCGGATGGGCCACGTCTCGTGGAACCCATTGATGAAGGTGCCGTGCGCGAAGGCGTCGCGGCCCTCCTCCGGGTTGCCGCGCATACCCAGGTACCCGTTGCCGAGCGCGAAGAGCGTCTCGGTTGTCCCGAGGTCCTCGACGGAGTACTGCGTCTCGACCAGGCGCCAGGGGTCGGCGGGGAACCGCGACCGATCGATGGGGTCGACTCCGGGGACGACGCGCTTCACAGCAGTTCCTCGAGGTCGTTCACGACGACGTCGGCGCCCGCGTCGCGGAGGGTCCGCTCGCCGGCCCCCCGGTCCACGCCGACGACGAGTCCGAAATTGCCGGCCCGGCCGGCGGCCACTCCGCTGACGGCGTCCTCGACGACGACGACGCGCGCGGGCGGCGCGCCGAGCTGCGAGCCGGCGTGGAGGAAGGTGTCGGGGTTCGGCTTGCCGGGCAGCGCCCGCTCGGTGGCGACGACGCCGTCGACAACGACCGGGAAGCGGTCCTCCAGTCCGGCCGCGCGGAGCACCGTGCGGGCGTTCTTCGAGGAGGAGACGATCGCCATGCCGATCCCGCGCGCCTCGAGGGCGTCGATCAGCTTGACGGAACCGGGGAACGGGGCGATCCCGTCGCGCGCCAGGACCGCATTGAACACGTCGTTCTTCTTGTTGCCGAGCCCGCACACCGTCTCGGCGTCGGTGGGGTCGGAGGGCTCGCCCTCGGGGAGGTGAATGCCGCGGGATGCGAGGAACGAGCGCACGCCGTCGTAACGGGGCTTGCCGTCCACATAGGTGAAGTAGTCGTCGTCGGTGTAGGGCTCCGCGACGCCGCGGGCGGTGAGGTACCCATTGAGCATCTCGGACCAGGCACGCATGTGGAGCTCTGCGGTTGGGGTGATCACGCCATCGAGATCGAAGAGGACGGCGTCGTACAGGTTCCAGTCCATCCGCTCATGCTAGCCAGTGGCACTCACGGGCGGGAGGGCCGTCGTCCGGCAACTCGCTGCAACAAGGCCGCCGGTCAGCCCTCGAGGGTCGTGTCCGCCTTCACCTGGATGATGCCGGACGTGTCCTCGAGCGGCGCACTCTTGATCACGACGAGGCGCACCTGGTCGATGACGGCCTTCTCGGAGTCCGCCACCCCGCCGGCGGCGTCGGCAACCTGCTGGCAGGCATCCAGCACCACGGTGCGGAGGGCGGCACCCGCCTCGGGGTCCTTGGCGTCCACCATGGAGAGGCCTTCCGAGAGGCGGTTGAGTTCCTCACCACTGAGGTTCGTGGGGAGGTCGAACTCGCTCACGATGCGCCGCAGGTCCTCGGGCAGCGCCTCCAGCGCCTTCGCGCCCGCCGCGGACTCCTTGAAGAGCGCGAAGAACCCCGGGTCGGCCCGGGACACCAGGCTGATCGCCCCCAGGACGCCGGCGCGGATGGTGTCGGATTCGTGTTCGGTGTACTCAGACATGGCTCCATCATCGCCCGCCGCGCCGCACACGACAACACGCGGGCGCTACCGTTCTCCCGTGACCCCACCGCCATGGCCGCCCGCCGCCCGCCTCCTCGTCCGCGACGCCGTCGCCGCGGACCTCCCCGCCCTGACGGCGATCCACAACGCCGCGATCCGCACCACCACCGCCATCTGGGACGAGGAGGAGGTCACCGAGGCGGACCGCCTCGCCTGGTGGCGCGCCCGCACCGCCGTCGGGCACCCGGTGCTGGTGGCCGAGGTCGACGGCGCGGTGTGCGGCTTCGCCACCTACGGTCCGTGGCGGCCCAAGTCCGGGTACCGGCTCACGGTGGAGCACTCCCTGTACGTGGACGCCGCGGTGCACCGCCGCGGGATTGGCCGGGCGCTGCTCGGGGCGCTCGTCGAGCGGGCCCGCGCGCAGGGGCTGCACCGCATGGTGGCCATGATCGAGTCGGAGAACCACCCGTCCATCGCGTTGCACCAGCGGGAGGGGTTCCGCATCGTGGGGCACATGCCGGAGGTCGGGCAGAAGTTCGGCCGCTGGCTCGGGTTGACCATTCTGCAGCTGGACCTCGACGCCGGGGAGCCGGACGCCGAGGATCCGGCGCCGGCCGTACGGTAGGGGGATGGAACTGCGCACGCTCGGCACCAGCGACCTCGTGATCCCCGCCGTCGGGATGGGGTGCAACAACTTCTCCCGGCCCCGCACCGCCACTGCGACACAGGACGGATCCACCGCGGTCATCCACGCGGCCATCGACCATGGCATCACCTTCTTCGACGGCGCGGACATCTACGGGGCGGAGCCGGGACTCTCGGAGACCTTCATGGGGGTGGCGCTCCAGGGCAGGAGGGACGAGGTGGTGCTCGCCACGAAGTTCGGCCACAGCGGCGCCTCCATGCCCGGCACCGGGGACTGGGGGCCGAAGGGCGGCCGGACCTACATCCGGGGCGCCGTCGAGGCGTCGCTGCGGCGGCTGCGGACCGACCGCATCGACCTGCTCCAGATGCACACCCCCGACGCCACGACCCCCATCGAGGAGACGCTGGCAGCGCTGCACGAGCTGGTCGCGGCGGGCAAGGTGCGGCACATCGGCAACTCCAACTTCTCCGCGGTCCAGCTGCGGGAGGCCGACGACGCCGCGAGGGCCGGCGGGCTCACCCCCTTCATCTCCGCGCAGAACGAGTACTCGCTGCTGAGGCGGGACATCGAGGGCGACGTGCTGCCGGCCGCGCGCGAGCTCGGGCTCGGGGTGATCCCCTATTTCCCGCTCTACAACGGCCTGCTGACGGGCAAGTACACCCGCGGCGGCGGCGAGGGCCGCATCACCGCCCTGAAGCCCGAATTGCTGGAGAGCGTGGACTGGGACCGGCTGGACGCCTACCAGCGCCTCTGCGACGAGGCCGGGCTCACGATGCTCGAGGCCACCTTCGGCTGGCTCCTCGCCCAGCCCGGCATCGCCACCGTGATCGCGGGCGCGACGACGCCGGAGCAGGTGGCCCAGAACGCGGCGGCCGGTGACGTCCGCCTGTCAGTGGACGTCGCCGGCCGGATCAGCGAGATCTTCGCGCGCTGAGGGTTCTGCCCCGAGCGGCTGAGGTCACTGCTGGAGCTCGTCGCGCCGCGGGGGGTTGGCGCCAGGCCCGACGCCCGCAGGACGTAAGGTGCCGAGCAGCTCGGAGAACAGTCGCCTCCACTCCTGTCTGGGGTTGGCGAAGGCCTCGATCGGCTGCACCACCCGCTGCTCGTACTCCCGCGAGAGCCATCCTCCATGGCGAGTCACTGCAATACCGTACCCCTGAGGCACCCACGCGAACGATCCCCGACGTCGCCTGTGCTAGCCTCGTGGTGCGGCGCTCGCCGCACCGCTCTCGACGTCTGGATCGACATGCCCGGAGGCCGTCCACGCTTCCGCCTCAGCCGTTCCCTGCTGTGGCCGGCTCTGGCCGGAACGTTGGTGCTCGTCGTCGTTTCAGCCGGGGCTGTGGCAGCGATCGAGACGGACACGGTGACCTCGTTCTGGCGGGGTCTGTGGTGGTCGATCAGTCTCGTCACGACGGTTGGGTTCATCGGGCAGCCGCCGACCACGGATGCCGGTGCGGCGCTTTCAGTGGTGCTCATGGTGGTTGGGTTCGTTCTCCTGGCATCGGTCAGCGCGTCCTTGGCGGCCCTCTTCGTCCGCGACGACCAACGTCCGCGTGCGGTGCGCGAGGAAACGACCGAGGATGCCACCCTGGCCGCTCTCAAGAGCCTGGAGCTCCGACTGGCGTCGATCGAGAGCCGACTCGCCCATCAGTCAACAGCTCCAACTGATCCGATCCGGGGATCGACGGACGAAGCCGTTCAGTCTCACGGGCCACCGGCCCGGCCGACCGAAGGCTGACGTCCGCCACTCCCGCCCCCTGGCGACCAAGGATCGCTAGAGCTCCTCGCGCCGCGGGGGGTTGGCGCCGGCGCGCGAGACCGTGATGTTGGAGCACGCCAGCGCCCGCTCGATCGCGGGGCGGATGTCCGCCATCGTGGCCGCCGCGAGTCGCGCGCGCCCCTCCGTGCCACCGAGCAGCCCGGCGTCCAGCAGCCCGGAGATGACGCCGGACATGAACGAGTCGCCGGCACCCACGGTGTCGACCACGTGGACGTCCGTCGTCGGGAACTGGGCGCTCTCCCCGCCGATCGACGCGAGTACGCCCTTTGGGCCCCGGGTGATCATCACGAGCCTCGGTCCCAGCGCCTGCCACCGCGCCACCGCGTCCTCCGGCGTGGCCCCGTAGAGCCAGGCGACGTCCTCCTCGCTCGCCTTCACGACGTCGGACAGCGCGATGAGCCGCTCGATGACGGCCGCCGCATCGGCCGGGTCCCCCATCAGGGAGGGGCGGGCGTTGGGGTCGTACGACACCGTGGCGTGGTCATGCGAGTTCGCGACGATCGCGGCGACGGCGTCGCCACCCGGGGCGAGGGTGGCGGCGATGGACCCGGTGTGCAGGTGCCCGCCGTCGGGGGCGACCAGGCCCGGGTCCACCTGCCAGTCGAGGTCGAACTCGTAGGTGGCGACCTTGTTCGCGTCCAGCCGCGCCAGCGCCGTGGAGGTGTGCGGGGCGTCGCCGCTGCCGGGGACGAGGGCCACGTCCTCCGCCGCCAGGAGCACGCGGATTCGCTCCCCACGCTCATCCGCGCCGAACCGCGTGGCGAGGGTGGTGGGGTGGCCCAGCCGGGCAAGCCCGATCGCCACGTTGGCCGGGCTGCCCCCGACGTGTTCGGCGGACTCTCCCTCGAGGGGAATGACGATGTCGATGAGCGCTTCGCCCACTACCAGAACCGGGGTGTCCATGGCTCCACAGCATACTGGTGAGCGACGGGCCCCAACGGGCCGGATCGCGCGCGCCTTCGGCTGGGCCTGATACCCCCAGGGGTATACGATATCCTCAGGAGGCCACCATGAAGACTCGTACCAACCGCACGGCCACCGCCCTCGCCGGCGGGGCCCTCACCCTCGCGCTCGTCCTGTCCGGATGCGGCGGCACCACCACGTCCGACGGCGGCGGTGGAGCGTCCACCAGCGGCGCCGGCGGATCCATGATGGGCGGCGGGTCGGGCACCATCGAGATGGGTGCCCACATGGACGCGGCCACGTTCATGGCAGCGATCGCGGCGGGCGACGTCACCGTCATCGACGTGCGTTCCCCGCAGGAGTACGCCGGAGGCCACATCGCCGGCGCCCTGAACTACAACGTGGAGGGCGCGGACTTCGCCTCCCAGATCGCGGCGCTCGATCCCGCGGGCACCTACGCCGTGTACTGCCGCTCCGGCAACCGCTCGCGGGTCGCGCTGCAGCAGATGCAGGGCGCGGGGATCGAGAACGTGTTCGGCCTCGAGGGCGGCGTGGGTGCGCTCGCGCCGTCGGACCTCGTCACGGATTAGGAGACCGCAACGCAACGGGGGCGGAGCGCAACGCGCTCCGCCCCCGTTGCGTGCCCCGCTACTTGTCCCGGTTCGCCAGGTAGTAGCGGATCAGGCTCTGGGTGGAGGCGTCCTGCTTCGCGATGGCGTCCTCGTCGCCACCGACGGCCGGCGTGACCTGCAACGCGAGCTGCTTTCCGAGCTCCACGCCCCACTGGTCGAAGGAGTCGATGCCCCACACGATCCCCTCGGTGAACGTGATGTGCTCGTAGAGCGCGATCAGCTGCCCCACGACCGCGGGGGTCAGGGCAGACGCCATGATCGACGTCGTCGGCCGGTTGCCGGCGAAGACGCGAGCCGGGACGATCTCCTCGCGGGTGCCCTCGGCGCGCACCTCCTCGGCAGTCTTGCCAAATGCGAGTGCCGCGGTCTGGGCGAAGAAGTTCGCCAGGAAGAGTTCGTGGACGTCCTTGCCACCGTCCTGCAGCGGGTTGGCCGGGTTGGCCACCGCGATGAAATCCGCGGGAATGAGCCGCGTGCCCTGGTGGATGAGCTGGTAGAAGGCGTGCTGGCCGTTGGTGCCGGGCTCGCCCCAGAAGACCTCGCCGGTCTGCGTGGTGACCGGGGAGCCGTCCCAGCGCACGGACTTGCCGTTGGACTCCATGGTCAGCTGCTGCAGGTACGCCGCGAAGCGGTGCAGGTACTGGGCGTAGGGCAGCACCGCGTGGGTGTGCGCGCCGAGGAAGTTCACGTACCAGACGTTCAGCAATCCCATCAGCAGCGGCACGTTCTCAGCCGCGGGGGCGGTGCGGAAGTGCTCGTCCATGGTGTGGAAGCCGGCGAGGAAGTCCTTGAAGGCGTCCGGGCCGATGGCGACCGCAACCGAGGTGCCCACGGCGGAGTCGACCGAGTACCGGCCACCCACCCAGTCCCAGAACCCGAAGGCGTTCTCGGGATCGATGCCGAACGCGGCCACCTTGTCCAGCGCGGTGGACACGGCGACGAAGTGCTTCGCGATCGCCTCCGCGTTCTTCGCATCACTGCCGTCGACGGCGCCCTGCGCCTTGAGCGCGTCCAGCAGCCATGCGCGGACCAGGCGGGCGTTGGTGAGGGTCTCGAGGGTGGTGAAGGTCTTCGAGGCCACGACCACCAGTGTGGTCTCCGGGTCGAGGTCCCTGGTCTTCTCGAAGGAGTCATTGGGGTCGATGTTGGAGATGAACCGGCAGGTCAGTCCGTCCTTGACGTACGGCTTCAACGCCTCGTAGACCATGACCGGGCCGAGGTCCGAGCCGCCGATGCCAACGTTCACCACGGTCTCGAAGGGCTTTCCGGTGACACCCTTCCACTCGCCGGAGCGCACCCGCTCGGCGAAGGCGTAGATCTTCTTCAGGGTGGCCTGCACGTCGGCATCGACGTCCTGGCCGTCCACGGTCAGCGCGGTGCCGGCGGGGTTGCGCAGCGCGGTGTGCAGCACCGCGCGGTCCTCCGTGATGTTGATGTGCTCGCCGCTGAACATCGCCTCCCGGCGCTCGGGAAGGTTCACGGCCTCGGCAAGGTCGAGGAGTGCGGCCAGCACGTCGTCGGTGATGAGGTTCTTGGACAGGTCGACGTACAGGTCGCCGGCCTCGCGGGTGTACCGCTGTGACCGGGAGGGATCGGCCGCGAACCAACCGCGCAGGTCAGGCTGGAGCGTGTCCTTCAACTCGCCAAGCCTGCGCCAGGCGTCGGTGGTGGTGGGGTCGACGGGAGAGATCATGGTTCACATCCATCCGGAGGTTCCGGCCCGCCTCGGCGCGGGCAGATATCGCTGTCAGCCTAGCGATTCCCAACCGCGTACACGGCGGTTACCAGCCGGCCGAACACCCGCCAACCGGAGCAGCGGCGGAATGGAGCAGCGGCGGAATGGAGTGACCGGCAGAGCACCGACAAGGAGGTTGACGTGCCCGATTTCCTCTCCGAAGCCACGACCATCCAGGCCGAGATCACCCTCGGTACCCGGTCCACGTCGATCAACGCCGTGCTGCGCGGCGGTGCGGCCCCCGCGGACGTTGCCGACCGTCCGGTGGTGCTGCTGCGGGCCGACATGGACGCGCTGCCCATCCCCGAGGCGACCGGGATGGAGTTCTCGAATGCACGTCATGTCGGCCACTCTGGAGCACGGCCGGTACGCCTCCAAAGGCCGGTCCGGTGATGGCAGCGGTCGACAAGATGAGCGTCGACATCGTGGGCAAGGGCGGCCACGGTTCGGCGCCGCACCTGGGGATCGACCCGGTCCCGGTCATGGCCGAGGTGATCCTCGCCCTGCAGACGATGGTGGCCCGGAAGTTCTTCGTCTTCGACCCCGTCGTGGTCACGGTCGGCGTGGCCAACGCCGGTGGGGCAGCCAACGTCATCCCGGAGAAGTGCCACATCGAGTGCAGCATCCGCACCTTCTCGGTGAAGCACCGCGAGAAGATGGAGAAGCTGGCCCAGGAGGTCGTGACCGGTGTGTGCGCCGCCCACGGCCGCACGGCCGAGATCGACTGGGCGCCGGGCATGTACCCGACGGTCAACGACGCCGATGCCGTCGCGTTCGCGGTTGAGCAGATCGAGACCGTGCTCGGCCCCGGACGGTACCGGGAGCTGGACGATCCCTACGTCGGGTCCGAGGACTTCGCCGAGGTGCTGATGCACGTTCCGGGGGCGTTCGTGTTCTACTCGGGCCTCCCCGCGGACCGGGACCTCGCCAGCGCCACGTTCAACCACTCGGCCACCGCCTGGTTCGACGACTGCGTCATCGCCGAGGCCATCGCCGTCTACTGCCAGTTGGGCTGGGCGACCCTGCGGGACCTGGCCAACTAGGAGGACGCCCGCCCCGTCGGCCCGGCCGCCCGGGCCGACGCCGCGTTGCGTTCGTGCTGGTCAAGGAGCCAGTGGGGGGCGCCGTGCAGTCGCGGGTCGTCCGCGCCGCGCGCAAGGCCGTCGAGGTACGCGAGGTCCCGGTCCACGCGCGCCGACGGCGTGTCGCCCCCGTCCGCCGTCGCGCGGGCCACGTTCCCGTGGCCGGGCACGAGGACGCGCGCGCGGCGCGCGAACGGCTCGAGCACCCGCAGCCCCCGCAGGTACCCGACCGGGCCCTCGTCGTCGGGCAGTGGGATCTCGACGTCCGACAGCATGTCCCCCGCCACCAGCACGGCCGCCTCCTCGAGCCAGAGCGCGCCGTGCCCGTGGGCGTGCGCGTCGTGCGCCACCACCCGGATCGCCGGCCCCGCCCAGGGGAGCGTGTCACCCTCCAGCGGGACGACGCCGCCCACGAGCGGCGCGAGGCCGGCCGGCCAGTCCGGTCCGAGCCCCGCCACGAGGCTGTCGCGCTCCCCGCCGGCGTCCCGGGCCGCGGCCGCGGTCGCGTACCGCGTGACCTCCCCGAAGCGGGGGTGCCACAGGACATGGTCGTGGTGCGCGTGCGTGGCCCAGCCCGCCACCACCACCAGCGATTTCGCCTCCAGCCAGCCGGCGATCGCCTCCAGCTCGTCGGGCTCCCAAGCGGGGTCGACCAGCACCACGCCCCGGCCCGCCGCCGTCGACGCGCCCGCCACCACCGTCGTCGTCGTCCGCATGACGCGGGAGGTGAACACCCAGACACCGGGGGCGATCTCGCACGGCTCCATGGGCACACGGTAGCGGCCGGACGAGCCCCATTCCCCTCCTCGGAGCGGGGACCCGCATTAGGGTATGGGCACAGGCTCGGGAAAGGGCATCCCATGGCGATCGTTTGGCTGGACCTGCGCGTCTCCGACCTGGAGCGCGCCCAGGAGTTCTATCACCGGCTGCTCGGGTGGACGTACGAGCCGTTCGAGGAAGTGGCCGTCACGATCCTCGACGGCGGCGAGACGCTCGGGATGATGAGCCAGGCCGCGCGGGTGAGCGGACCGCCGGCGGAGACCGGCGCCGTGATCTACCTGGACGTGGACGACATCGTCGCCGCCCTCCAGGTGGCCGCGTCGATGGGCGCGATCGTGGAGATCGGCCCCGAAACGGACGACGACACCGGCGCCGTCTACGCGGACCTGCTCGATCCGTTCGGGCTGCGTATCGGCCTTGTCCAGGAGGAGCCCTCCCCGATCGCGGACGACGAGGGCAGCGAATCCTGAGGCCTGCCGCACCCGGCCGCCCCGGGCAACACATTGGCAACCCCACCGGCGGCCAGTGACTCCCGTACCCTCGTGTAAGTCTCAACGCAGAGAAAAGGAGCCGTTTCAGTGTTCACATTGACCGGATTTGCCGATGAAATCGCCTTCGACCTCGGCGAGCAGATCGCGCTTCTGACGAAACTCGGAATCAAGCACGTCGAATTCCGCAGCGCCTGGCGGACGAAGGTCCTCGACCTGAGCGACGAGCAACTCAGCGAAGCGAAGCGGATGCTGGACGCCGCCGGGATCACCCTCTCCTCCGTGGGCTCCGACATCGGCAAGATCCAGATCACCGATTCCTTCGAGGACCACCTCGAGCGCGCCCGTGACGCCGTCGAAGTCGCGAAGTTCTTCGGCGCCCCGTACATCCGGATGTTCTCCTTCTTCATCCGCGAGGGCGACGACCCGGACAGCCACCGCGACGAGGTGATGCGCCGGACACGCGCGTTCGTGGACCTGGCGGAGGCCGGGGGCATCACGATGCTGCACGAGAACGAGAAGGACATCTTCGGGGACATCCCGCGCCGCGTCGTCGACCTCGTCACCACGATGGACTCCCCCGCATACCGCGCGATCGTCGACCCCGCGAACTACGTGCAGTGCGGCGTGAACCCGCGCGACGAGGCCTACGACCTCGTGCGCCCCTACACCGACTACATCCACATCAAGGACGCGAAGTTCGTGGACAACTCCGTAGTGCCCGCCGGCGAGGGCGACGGCCAGGTCCGCGAGGTCATCCGCGCCCTGCGGGATGACGGGTACGACGGGTTCCTCTCGATCGAGCCGCACCTCGGCCAGTTCGACGCCTTCGGCGGCCTCTGCGGCCCCGACCTGTGGACGACGGCGTACGACGCACTCACNGGAATCCTGCGGAGCGAGGGGATCGAGTGGGCGTGAAGCGGGCGGCACTCATCGGCTGCGGCGACGTCTCGGTCATCCACTTCGAGGCCATCGACGAGATCGACGACATCGAACTCGTCGCCGTGTGCGACATCGACCCTGACCGCCTCGAAGCGGTGGGGACGGAACGGGGCGTGGCGACGTACACCGACCATCTCGAGATGATCGCGGAGGCCCGCCCGGACGTCGTCCACATCACCACCCCGCACCACCAGCACGTCCAGCTCTCGATCGACTGCCTCGGGGCCGGGGTCAACGTGATCCAGGAGAAGCCGCTCGCGAACACGCTCGCCGAGGGCCAGCGCCTGGTGGACGTGGCCGCCACGGCGAAGCCGAAGATCGGGATCTGCTTCCAGAACCGCTACAACGTGTCCTCGCAGGAGGCGCGCCGGCTGCTGGACTCCGGGCAACTCGGGGAGATCCAGGGCGCCTACGCCAGCGTGGTGTGGACCCGGACCGCGGACTACTATTACGCCCGGCCGTGGCGCGGGACCTGGAGGGAGAGCGGCGGCGGCCTGCTGATCAACCAGGCCATCCACACGCTCGACCTGGTGCAGTGGCTGATGGGGGACGTCGTCGGGCTGGAGGGTCAGGTCGCCACCCACAAGTTCCGGGACGTCATCGAGGTGGAGGACACCGCCGAGGCGCTCTTCACCCACGCGAACGGCGCCCAGACGAGCTTCTACGCGACCCTGACGGCGCCGGTCCACCGGCCCGTCGAGATCGAGATCCACTGCGAGAACGCCGTGCTCGCCATTCGCAACGGGCTCGAGGTGACCTGGGCCGACGGCCGGGTGGACGTGTACCCGGAACGGGCCGTGCCCTCGGGTGGCCGCTCCTACTGGGGCGTGTCCCACGAGATCTTCATTCGTGACTTCTACGACAAACTGGACGACCCTGAACCATTCTGGATCGGCCCGGCCGAGGCCATGGCGTCTCTCGAGATGCTCAAGTCCCTGTACCACCAGACATTCGGAAATCAGTCAGAAGTTTGAGGAGAGAAACGACAGACACCAAGGTTCGCCTCGGCATCATCGGCCTCGGCGCCGAGGGCGGCATGTACGCCCAGTTCATCAGCCAGGGCATGGTTCCCAACGTCGCGATCGGCGCGATCTGCGACATCCTGCCCGAGAAGAAGGCGAAGGCCGACGAGTACGGCGTCCCCTTCTACGAGGACTACATCGCGATGATCGAGTCCGGCGACGTCGACGCCGTCGTCACGTGCGTTCCCCACTACCTGCACCCCGAGATGGGCATCGCCGCCCTCGTGCGTGGCATCCACGCCCTCGTGGAGAAGCCGGTGGGCGTCTACACCAAGCAGGCGCGTGAGCTGATCGACTTCGCGGCCACCAAGCCCGAGCTCACCTTCGGCGTGTTCTTCAACCAGCGTACCAACCCGCTCTACATCGACCTGAAAGACCTCATCGCCTCCGGCGAGCTGGGCGCGCTCCGCCACACCTCGTGGATCATCACCACCTGGTGGCGCCCGCAGCCGTACTACAACCAGTCCGAATGGCGCGCCACAAGCGACATCGTCGGCACCCCCGGAGCAGGAGCTCAGCGCTGATCGCCCCCGGACCGGACGGGATCAACGGCGTGCGCCTCGCCAACGCGATGCACCTCTCCGCGTGGACCGGGCAGGAAGTTGACATGGTCGACTTCGACGAGGAGGCCTACATGGTGGAGCTCAACAAGCGCATCACGGCCGAGGGCAAGTTCCCCACCCGCTCCTGAACTCGAACACGAACTGAACCGAAAGGTACGAACATGGCTGTCCTTGGCGTCCAGATGATGATGCTCAAGAACAAGGTGGCGGACGAGGGCATGTGGCCCGTCCTGGAGAAGGTCGCGGACCTGGGTTACCGGGCCGTCGAGGTCTCCCAGATCCCGATGACCGAGGAGAACACCGCGGCGCTCGAGCGCGGGATCGCGGAGTTGGGTGTCGAGGTCGGGGCGCTGTCGGTGGCGCTCAAGCCGGGGCCTTTCGCAACCGGCGACAACCTCGCAGAGCATTCCGACAAGATCGTGGCGGACTGCAAGCGCCTGGGCTGCCGCTTCGTGCGGATCGGCATGATGCCCTTCGACGCCATGGCGTCGAAGGAGGCCTGCGAGGCGTGGGCGGCCGAGTGTGAGGCAGCCGCCCAGGTTCTCGCGGCCCACGGCATCACGCTGTGCTACCACAACCACCACGTTGACCTGGCCCAGTTCGACGGCGAGCGCATCTTCGACATCGTCCGGCGGGTCGCGCCGTCGGTCGGGTTCGAGGTGGACCTGCACTGGGTGCAGCGCGGTGGCATGGCCCCGCTCGACATGCTCGAGCAGTACTCCGGCGCCTGCAAGATCATCCACGTGAAGGACTTCCGGGTGGTCCCGTTGCCCCCGAGCACGATGGACCTCCTCGCCAACGGCGACATGGCCGGGTTCATGAACGCGTTCACGAACATCGCCCAGTTCGCCGAGGTGGGCTCCGGCAACATGAACTGGCCGAAGCTGCTGCCCGCCGCCCTCGACGCCGGCGCGGAGTACTTCTTCGTGGAGCAGGACGACACCTACGGGCGCGACCCCTACGACTGCCTGAAGGACTCGCGCAATTACCTGGCCTCGATCGGCTACTGAGCGCTGGACGTCCAGGAGGGGCCCGCCGGGAACGGTGGGCCCTTCCGCCGCCGTCAGGCCCCGTCCACCCGAGACGGCGCCGACTCCGCCGGCCACGCGACCCCGGCGCGGGCCAGCTCCACCCTCGCGAGCCGCTCGACGACGTCGTGCCGGCCCTCCCGCCAGTCGCGGGCCGGGTGCGGGCTCACGCCCGCAAGCGCCCGCACGGGCTGGGTGGCGAGCGCGCGCAGCGCAAGGAGGTCAAGGGCGTCGCCGGTTGCGAGGAGATCGCGGACCGCGCCGGCATTCCGTGCGAACGCCGCCCGGGAGAGGACCCAGGGGATCACCACGAGCGCCAGCGGGATCACCGCGGCGGCCAGCCCCGAGACGAGGGCCGTCTGCTCGATGTAGCCGCCCAGATCCGCGCCGACCCGCCCGATCGCGTCCCCCGCGTCGGCCGCCCGCTCGAACGGCCGGGAGATCGCGTTGCCCAGCAACGGGATGGCCCCCAATCGCTCCCCCAGGTCGGACAATGACGACTGCAGCGATGACCCGGCGGCCTCCAGTTGCACCGTCGGTCCGAGGGCGGAAAGCACGGTTTCGTGCAACCAGAGCCCGAACCGGACACAGAGGGCGACCCACGCCACCACGAGGAGGTCGGTGACGGCCTGGCGGACACGGCGGGCGGGGGCGTCGGCGTAGAGCTTCATGTTCCGGTTGTAGCAGATCGCCCCCGCCGACCTACAGTGGATCCGGACAAGAGGGGGATCCATGCAGATCGAGATGGTCATGGGCGCCGCCGCGGCGGGCGTCGTCGCGGGGTGGGGAACCAGGCGCGTGGTCGGTGTGGCGCGGGTGCGGCGTTCGGTGGCCGAGTATCGCGAGCACTGGCGCGAGCTCGCCGAATCCCACGTGGACGGCGGCGGCGCGCTGCGCTATGTGGCGCTCGGTGACTCGGCGGCGCAGGGTGTGGGGGCGTCGTCGCCGGCGCGGGGTTACGTGCCGATCGTCGCCGACGGCGTCGCGGAGGCGACTGGCCTCGAGGTGGCACTGTACAACCTCTCGGTGTCCGGGGCAAAGGCCACCGACCTGCTGGAGGACCAGCTGCCGCGCCTCGCGGAACTGGGCTTCATCCCGGACCTGGTGACCGTGGACATCGGGGGCAACGACATCGTGGATCGGCGGATCTCCGTGGCGCGATTCCTCGACACGATGGCCGAGGTACTGGCGGAACTGCCGTCGGGCAGCTTCGTGGCGGACCCCCCGGGATTCCTGGTCCCGCCCTTCGAGGCGCGTTCGGACGCGATGGCAGTCGGGGTGCGACCGATCATCGGTGAGGCCGGACACCACCTCGTGGCGCTGCACCGGGCGACGAGGTCTGCCGGGCATCTCGGGTGGGTGCGCAACGTGGCCGCGGACGCCTTCCACCCCAACGACCGGGGCTACGCCGGGTGGGCTGGGGCCTACCTGGACAGCTTCGCCGCGGCGCGGTTGGGCACTGTGGTCGCATCCTGAGACTGCAGTATTGACAGGCGGGATCGCTGTACGGGGCATACCCCACGGGGTATAGTTCTCTCCGTGAACCACAACGTAGTGCGCCGGCTCCTCATCCTCGGAGCCGGGACAGCAGGAACCATCACCGCCAACAAGCTCCGCGCCAAGCTCCCCAAGTCCGAGTGGGAGATCAAGGTCGTCGCCAAGGACGACATCCACGACTACAAGCCGTCCTACCTCTTCATCCCGTTCGGGATGAACGAGCCCGAGCAGGCGCGCCGCAGCGCCCACAGCTTCATCGACGACGGCATCATCTTCGAGATGGGTGAAGTCGACGTCGTGCAGCCGGAGGAGAAGAAGGTCGTGCTGGTGGACGGCCGCGAGCTCCCCTACGACTACCTCGTCATCGCCACGGGCGCGCACCCCCGCCCGGACATGACCGAGGGCAGCCTCTCCGACGAGTGGCACAAGACAGTGGGCGAGTTCTACTCGCTCGACGGCGCCATGGCCCTGCGGGAGCAGGCCTTCAAGTGGCGCGGTGGCAAGCTGGTCATGCACATCACCGAGTTCCCGATCATGTGTCCGGTGGCCCCACTGGAGTTCGTGCTCCTCGCCGACTCCTGGCTGCGCAAGCAGGGCCTCCGCGCGGAGACCGAGATCACCTACGTGACGCCGCTCGACGGCGCCTTCACCAAGCCGGTCGCCTCGAAGATCCTCGGGGACCTGCTCGAGAAGCGGAACATCAAGGTCGAGGCCGACTTCATGATCGAGCGCATCGACGCCGAGCAGAAGAAGATCGTCTCCTTCGACGAGCGCGAGATCCCCTTCGACCAGCTGGTCACCGTGCCGCTCAACATGGGCGCCGAATTCGTGGCGCGCTCCGGTCTCGGGGACGAGCTCAACTTCGTCACCGTGGACAAGCACACGATGCAGCACACCACCCACCCGGAGATCTTCGCCCTCGGCGACGCCGGGAACCTCCCCACGTCGAAGGCGGGCTCCGTCGCCCACTTCTCGATCGACGTCTTCGTGGAGAACTTCCTCCAGCTCGCCGCGGGCCGCCCGATGACACACAAGTTCGACGGCCACGCCAACTGCTTCATCGAGTCCGGGGACCGCAAGGCACTGCTGCTGGACTTCAACTACGAGACCGAGCCCTACCCCGGCACCTTCCCGTTCCCGGCCGTAGGCCCGCTGACGCTGCTCGGCGAGTCCCACATGAACCACCTGAGCAAGCTCGCGTTCCGCTGGGTGTACTGGAACCTGCTCCTCCCGGGCCGCCCGATCCCCCTGCCGCCGGACATGTCCATGGTCGGCAAGAACACCAACGTCTGACACCATCTTCACATCCTGAAAGGACCCCCATGCCCACCACCACCATTGCCGGCCACGAGGTCGAGGTCAACGAGGAGGGCTTCCTCACGAAGCCCTCGCAGTGGACCGAGGACCTCGGCACCGCCCTCGCCGGCCTCATCGGCATCGAGCTGACCGACGACCACTGGAAGGTCATCAAGTTCCTCCGCTCGGACTACGACGCCATGGGCGAGACCGCCACCCTGCGCCGCGTCTCCACCCAGATGGGCCTCCCGGTGAAGCAGCTCTTCACCCTGTTCCCGGGCAAGCCCGCCAAGAAGATGTCCTACGTCGCCGGGCTGCCCAAGCCCAAGGGCTGCGTCTGACCCGCCCATCAGCACACGGATCGGAAACCACATGACTGACCAGCCTTTTGTCCCCTCCTTCGACGACGACGCCTCCGCCGGCCGCAAACTGGTGATCATCTGCTCGAAGGGCAACCTCGACATGGCCCTCCCCGGCCTGATCATCGCAAACTCCGCGCTCGGTGAAGGGATCGAGACCCATCTCTTCTTCACCTTCTGGGGTTTCGACATGATCAACAAGAAGACCATGGGAAACCTGAAGTTCAGCTACTTGGGCAACACCGCGATGCACCTGCCCGGGCAGTTCGGCTTCTCCATGCCGCAGGGCCTCGCCGCCCTGCCCGGCATGACCGCCGTGACGACGAAGATGATGAACAAGCAGCTCGCCGACCTGGACGTCCCCGGGGTCCCCGAGTTCCTCGAGATCATCCTCGCGTCCGGCGGCCACCTGTGGGCCTGCAAGATGAGCGCCGACATGGCGAACCTCACCGAGCCGGACCTGTACGAGGGCGTCGAGGGCATCATCTCGGCGACCGACATGCTCGAGCTCGCCGAGGGCGCTCAGATGCTCTTCATCTGACGCCACTCCAGTAGGGCCCTCGCGCGATGAGTTCCGCTCTCGCCGCGAGGGCCTTTCCGGTGTGGTCCACCGTGTCCACCGCGACTGTTCGTGGCGTGAACCCCGCCTCCCGGACGATGTGCTCGGCCACCGCGGCGTCGTTGAGCGCACCGAGCTCGTCCTGGATCGTCTTGAGGCCCTCGGTGAACGCCGAACGCTCGGCCGCGCGGTCCGCGAACAGGTCCGCGGTCACCTCGGTGACGTAGCGCATCTTCTTCGCCTCGATCCGGACGCGGTGGCGCGGCGCCGCCTCCATCTCCGCCAGCCCCTCGCTGCCGGCGAGCAGGGCCCACCACCACAGGTCGAGGCGCTCGGACACGAACGCCCGCGCGTCGACGTCGGCACTCGGGGCCGCCCGCCACACGCCGCCCGCCGCGCCCGCGCGGACGCGCTCCAGCGCCTGCCGCCAGCGCCGCGACCCCAGCACCCGCACGACGTCGTCGGCGAGTTGGGCGCGACGCGTGACCAGCGCACGGCGCAACGGCTTGCGGTCCCCGGGGGCCACCGGCGCGACGCCGTCGCCGAGGTGCCCGAGGAACACGTCCAGGTCGCGGAGCTGGCCGGACGGGAGTGCCAGCTTCCGCAGCCGAACGCGCGCGCGCTCCAGGTTGTCGTCCCCGTGGAAGAGCGGTTCGAAGAACGACAGCGTCGCGCGCAGCTTCCGGGTGGCGATGCGCAGCTGGTGCAGCGGCTCGATGCCGCGGCCGACGTGGAACTCCGCGGCGTTCTCCGTCACCAGGTCGAGGAGGTGGGCCAGCGAGGCGTCGCAGTACTCCCCCGCAGGGGCAGCGGGCCTGGGAGGTCCGCCGTGCGGCGTCGCAGTCATGGGAGGAGTCAATCGTTGTTCCGGCCGCCGCGCAATCCCATCTGAACCCGCCCCGCGGCGGGTGGCGGCGGGAATACGCTGGACCATGGCCAAGAAGTCACCGCAGGGCGCGGGTGTCAACGACGTACCCGACCCCCACCACGTCGCCAAGATCTCCAACAAGACGTATGAGACGGAGATGTACCACCTCCAGGGCGAGCTGGCGAAGCTGCAGCAATGGGTGCGCGGGACCGGCGCGCGTGTCGTGATCATCTTCGAGGGTCGCGACGCCGCCGGCAAGGGCGGCACCATCAAGCGGATCACCGAGTACCTCTCGCCCCGCGTGGCGCGGATCGCCGCCCTGCCCTCGCCCACGGAGCGCGAGCAGACGCAGTGGTACTTCCAGCGCTACATCGCGCACCTGCCCGCCGCCGGGGAGATCGTGCTCTTCGACCGCTCCTGGTACAACCGCGCCGGGGTGGAGAAGGTAATGGAGTTCTGCACGCCGCACGAGTCGATGCGGTTCATGCGGCAGTGCCCCATCTTCGAGCAGATGCTCGTGGAGGACGGCATCCACCTGCGCAAGTACTGGTTCTCCGTGTCCGACAAGGTACAGTACGACCGCTTCCAGAAACGCCTGAACGACCCGCTGCGCCAGTGGAAGCTCTCCCCCATGGACCTCGAGTCCATCACCAAGTGGGAGGAGTACTCCCGCGCCAAGGACGAGATGATGGTCCACACCGACACGCCAACCGCGCCGTGGTACCAGGTTGGCTCGGACTCCAAGAAGGCCGCGCGGATCGACATGATCCACCACCTGCTGGGCTCCATCCCCTACAAGGACATGCCCGTGGGCGAGATCGTGCTCCCGGACCGCCCGGCAGGCTTCGGGTACCGCAGGCCGTCCATGACGGTCTCCACCTACGTCCCCGACTACGCCGCCACGCTGGCGCCGGTCACCAAGGGCCCGGAGATCCTGGACCGCGAGGACTGAGCCGCCCGGCAGCTCGTCATTCAGCCGGTCTACCAGCCCATCGTGCCGGGTCCACCCTTGAACGGGCCCACCACCGCGGAGGTGATCCAGCCGCCGTAGAACCCGCCCGCCTGCGGGGTCACGGTCTCGCCGTCGACCGTGCAGCGGTCCACCAGCCCCGGCATGACGGCGACGGTGCCCGTCAGTGACTCGTATCCCGGGCTCGGCTGCAGGTAGGTCCAGGCCGCCTTGGGGGCGACGACGGCGCCACCGTCGACCACATCACCACCTCCACCCCCGGCGCCACCGTGACGGGCGACGTCGTCGTCCTCGCCGTTCCCCACCCCGCGCTCGACGGGATCCTGGCGGCCTACGGCGAGCAGTTCGCGGGCAAGGTGGTCGTCGACATCACCAACCCCGTCAACTTCGAGACCTTCGACTCCCTCGTGGTGCCGGCGGACTCGTCCGCCGCCGCCGAGTTCGCCGCCCAACCCGGCCGGCCGGCTCACTGGGGAAGGTTTGGAGCGGATACGCTCCGAATCTTCCCCAGTAACGCATTGGGTGACCGGGCACGGGGATTACCCGTCCGGTTGGGGACGAGCGATCCTCAGTCAGAGGGATGAGGGATCAAGGGCCTCGTAGAGGTGGTACGCCGGTTCCTCGTACGGATGGGCTGCGAGGACCGCGTCCAGCACCTTGCGGACAATTTCGCGTTCGCACACCACTTCGATGCGCTCCTCGGCCACGGCTTCGAGCTCGCCGATCCGCCCGACGGCCGGGTGTGCGCCGTGGACCGGCTCGAACCGTCCGGTGCCCGGGGCGCTGAAGGAGCACGCGCGGTAGTTGCCGATGTGCCCGGCGCCGGCTGCGGCGGCGGCCCGGCGGACGGCGTCGGCGTGGGCGGTGGACACGAACACGACGAGCACGATCACCCGGCCAGCGTCGCACGCGAGGCTGCCCCGGGACGCCGGTTCGGGGGACGAATTCGGGTGGCACAAGCAGGCCCACCACGATCTGGCTCATCAAGCGGTGGGACCTCGCGGGGGCGTGATGGCCTCCCGTTGCCACCCCACCCGAGCAGTGTCATCATCGACGGCATGACAACACAGATCGTGCTCGTCCCCGGATTCTGGCTCGGGGCGTGGGCATGGGACGACGTCGCCCCGCTGCTCCGTGACCGCGGCCACGACGTCACCTCTCTCACGCTGCCCGGCCTTGAGCCCCAGCACCCCGCTCGCGGCGGGGTCACACTCGACGAGCAGGCCGACGCCATCGCGGCCGCTCTGGATCGCGGAGCCGACCGCCGCGTGATCGTGGTGCACAGCGGCGCGGCCCTGCCGGGCACGATCGTGCTCGACCGGCACCCGGACCTCGTGGACCACGTCGTCTTCGTCGACACGGCGCCGGCGCGCGACGGCCAGGCCATGGACTCCGGTTTCGATTCCGACGAGTTCCCCCTCTCCGCCGCCTGGGAGTCCGAGATGGAGGACGGCAGCATGCGCGACCTCACCGAGTCCCAGCTGTCCGCCTTCCGGGACCGGGCGGTTCCGCAACCCGGCCGGACCGTCGGCGGCCGGGTGTCGCTCACTGACCCCCGCCGCCTGACGGTCCCGGGCACGGTGGTCTGCACCGCGTTCTCCAGCCAGGACTATAGGGCCTACGCGGCACAGGGGGTGCCGTTCCTCGCGGCGCTCCAGGACCACACCGCGCTCGCCTATGTCGACCTTCCGACAGGGCACTGGCCGATGTGGTCGAAGCCGGTCGAGCTGGCCGAGGTCATCGCGACGGCCGCCGCGTAAACGATTCAATAAGCGAGACCGCGACGGGACAAAGGTGCCGCGCCGGCCCACGGCAAGGGCGGCAACGGCGTGCGCCTGCGGCGAGACGTCCCACCGGTCCGAGGCCTCCCGGGAGCGGGCGTAGCGGATTCTGCTCCGGGGGCTCCCGGGAGGTTCGGGACCACGGGATCGCGGGGCGAACTGTGCGGGCGGGGTAAGCCGGGGGCCCAGCCGCGGGCGGCGGGCGCCACCAAGGGGCGAGGGCTACCGCAGGAACAGCTTCGCCAACCGAGCCGTCGTGAGCCACAGCCCGAGCACGGTCATCACGAGGAAGTAACCGATGTGGACCGGCGTCATCGCGGTGAAGATGCCCACGGAGAGCTGCCGCATCAGCTCGATCCCGTGCCAGAGCGGCATCACCTTCACGAACCACTGGATCGCCTCGGGGTACACCGAGATGGGGTAGAGGGTGGAGGACAGCAGGAACATCGGCAGCATGAAGAAGTTGATGACGTCCATCTGTTGGAAGGTCTTCATGAAGCTGGTGACGCCCATGCCGAAGCTCGCGAACCCGAAGGCCACGAGCACCGCGGCCGGGATCATCAGGAGTGCCCAGACGCCGTTGACGATATCGAGGGCGTACAACACCGCCATGAAGCCCAGCGCGTAGAGGAAGCCGCGGAACAGCGCCATGAAGATCTCGCCGATGGCCACGTCCAGTGGGCCGAGCGAGGTGGACATCATGCCTTGGTACAGCTTCGCGAAGTGCATCTTGAAGAACACGTTCCAGGTGGAGTCGTAGATGGCGCCGTTCATCGCGGAGGTGGCGAGGAGGGCCGGGGCGATGTATGCCGAGTACTCGATCTCCTGTCCACCCGGCCCGGTGACCGTGCCGATCAGGCCACCCAGCCCGAAGCCCATCGCCATCAGGTAGAACACCGGCTCGAAAAACCCGGAGACCAGGATCATCCAGTTCTGGGTGAGGATCACCTTGAAACCGCGCTCGATCACGGCTCGGGCGTTGCCGGAGTACAGCCCACGGAGCGGGCGGTTGGGGTTGCGGAGCCGGTCGAGGATCTCGATGGAGGTGCTCACTCGGTCAGCCTCCGGCGGTAGTTGCGGTTCGCAAGCAGCAGCCCCACGGTGAGGAGCGCCAGGAGGTACCCGAGGTGCACCAGCGTCATGCCCGGGGCGAGGTCACGCCCGTAATTCGCCACCCGGGCGAGTTCCGTGCCGTGCCACACCGGGGAGAGCCACCCGATCCACCGGAGGTAGATCGGCATCGAGGACAGCTCGAAGAACGTGCCCGCGAACAGGAACATCGGCATCACGATGAATCGCTGGATGAAGGAGAACTGGAATCCCTCGTCCTTCAGCGTGGCGGCGTACGCCTGCAACGGCGCCGCGAACGCGAGCGCCGAGAGCGCCCCGATGGGGATCACCAGCCACGACCACCCACTCCGGCTCGCCCCGAAGAGCTGCATCAGCCCCCAGAAGACGGTCGCCTGCGCCACGAACCGGAAGCTCACTGCGAGGATGTGCCCGAGCGCGATCTGCCCGGGCGAGATCGGCGACGCCACCGGCCCGTAGTAGATCCGCTGCCACTTGAAGCCGCTCATCACCGGGTACGTCATCTCGCCGGCCGCCGTCATGACCGCCGTCGACACCAGCAGCGCCGGCGCCACGAACGTCAGGTAGGGCACGCCGTCGACGGCCCCGGCGTTCGCGTCGACGACGGCGCCCAGCCCCACCCCCATCGCGAACAGGTAGAGCAGTGGCTGGCCGACGTCGTACACGAGGACCGGCCAGCCGTACCCCCTCATCTGGCGCAGCATGTGCTCGGCGAAGTACCACCAGCCGAAACGGCGTGCGCTCGCGGACTGGACCGCGGGGGGCGTGGCCCTGCCGGTGTAGGCGAGCCGGTTGGAGTCGGTGAGGGCGCCGGGGGCGATCTCAGTCAACGAGGCTCCTTCCGGTCAGTCGCAGGAACACGTCCTCCAGCGAGGAGCGCCGCACGAGCGAGGTGATCGGGTTGAGTCCGCGCGCGGTGACCTCGTCCATGGCGGCCTCGCCGGAATCCGCGTAGATGAGGATCCGGTCCGGCAGCACCTCGTTGCGCATCCCCACACCCTCCAACTGGTGGACCACCGCGGCGTTGCGCTCCGAGCCGAAACGCACCTCCAGCACCTCGCGGGTGGAGTACTCGCGGATGAGCGCCTGCGGGGAACCCTCCGCCATGATCTTCCCCTTGTCGATCACGATGAGCCGGTCGCAGAGCTGCTCGGCCTCGTCCATGAAGTGCGTGGTGACGATCAGGGTGACACCCTCCTCCTTGAGGCGGAAGAGTCGGTCCCAGAGCACGTGCCGCGCCTGCGGGTCCAGCCCTGTGGTGGGCTCGTCCAGCAGCAGGATCCGCGGCTCGTTGACCAGCCCGCGCGCGATGGTTAGGCGACGCTTCATCCCACCGGAGAGCGCGGTGACCTTCTCGCCGGCCTTCTCCTTCAGCTGCGCGAACTCCAGCAGTTCCTCCGCCTTGGGGCGCAGGTAGGAGTACGGCAGCCCGAAATACCGGCCGTACGCGATGATGTTCTCCCGCACGCGCAGTTCCTCGTCCAGATTGTCCTGCTGCGGGACGACGCCGAGGTGCGCGCGCACCTCCGGGCCGTTCTCCTCAGGGTCAAGGCCCATCACCGTGAGCTTCCCGCCGGTGCGCGTGGAGGTACCGCCGATCATCCGCATCGTCGTGGACTTGCCCGCGCCGTTCGGTCCCAGCAGCCCGAACGACTCCCCCGCGGGCACGTCGAAGGAGATCGAATCGACGGCTGTGAAGTCGCCGTACTTCTTTGTCAGGTCGGAAGCGTGGATGACGACGTCAGAGGGCACCACGCAAAGCTAGCCGAGCGCACCGACAACCGGCAATGGGATTGTTCCGGCTCAGCGTGCGGGGTGCCGGGGACGCGGGATGCCGGGGCGGGCGCAGGTGCCCCATCCGCCACAGTCAACCCGCGCGCTCGGCCGCCTCGCGCAGCCAGGCGGCGACGTCGTCGTCGATGTCCTCGAGCGTTCGCACCTCGAGATGGTGCATCCAGTGCAGGCGGGTGGGGTGGACCACCTCCTTGAAACGGGGGGAGGGATNGAGGCGGCCGAGGGCGATGGTGAGCACGACGTCGGCGGCCGGCCGAGCGAGGTACATCCCCGGCACCCAGAGGTACGCGAACCCACGGCGACGGCGGAACGCGACCTGGCTCTTCGTGGTCCCGGGTCTCGACGTCNNCCCAATCCTCCAACAGCCCCGAGACNCACTCGAGGACCGCCAGCCCGAAGGGGTTGCCGGAGAAGAACTCCTCGGCGGTGAGGGGAATCGTCACGGACTCATCGTTGCGCCCGCCGGGCGCCCGACGCAATGGTGGGCGCCGCCCCCGCGCCGCCGTGGTCCAGCCGTGGCAACCGGCCGCAAAACGTCTCCTACGATGGGGCGACTTTGGTAGTAAGGAGTCAAGCAAGACGAAGGAGTCGACATGCCACGCCTCGTGGACCTGAAAGCCAAGCCATACAACCTCGACGACGAGCAGATCGCCTGGGTCGAGGAGACCCTTGCGGGCATGACCGATGATGAGAAGATCGGCCAGCTGTTCGTCAGCCTGTTCTTCCTCGGGGTCGACTCGTTCTCCGGGAACGTCCTGACGAACAAGGAGATCCTCGAGAAGTTCCACATCGGCGGCGCGCGCTACCAGGGCGGCAGCGGAGCGCAGGTGCAGACCCTGCTGAACGAGCTCCAGAACCACAGCCGAATCCCCCTGCTCATCGCCGCCAACTGCGACTCCGGCGGCAACGGCGCCTGCAACGACGGCACCTACATCGCCTCGGCCGCCCAGTGCGAGGCCAGCCGGGACCCGCAGGTGGCGTGGGACGCGGGGTACGTGTCCGGGGCGGAATCCGCCGCGTTGGGCGTGAACGTGAACTTCGGCCCCTGCGTCGACATCCTCTACAACTGGCGCAACACGATCGTCAACACCCGCGCCTACGGCACCAACCCCGAGGACGTGATCACCTACACGAACGCATACGTCGACGGCATCTCGGAGTCCGGGGTCCTGAGCGGCATCAAGCACTGGCCGGGCGACGGCGTCGAGGAGCGAGACCAGCACCTGGTGCTCGGCGTGAACGACCAGACCCCCGAGGAGTGGGACGCCTCCTTCCGGAAGGTGTACCAGAACCACGTCGACCGTGGTGTCGAGATGATCATGGCCGGGCACATCGCCCTGCCGTACTACCAGAAGAAGCTGAACCCCCAACTGGAGGATGCGGAAATCCTGCCGGCGACCCTCGCGGAGGAGCTGCTGCAGGACCTCCTGAAGACCGACCTCGGGTTCAACGGCGTGGTCATCACCGACGCATCGCACATGCTCGGCATGACATCCGCGATGCGGCGCGAGGAGTACGTGCCACTGGCCGTCGCAGCCGGGTGCGACATGTTCCTCTTCTTCAACGTGATGGAGGAGGACTTCGAGTTCATGCTCAACGGCTACCGGAAGGGCATCATCACCGAGGAGCGCCTCCTCGACGCCAACCGCCGCATCCTGGGCCTCAAGGCCAAGCTCAACCTGCACACGCAGCAGGCCGATGGCACCCTCGCGAAGTCGAAGGACGCCCTCACGGTGATCGGGAGCGAGAAGCACCTCGAGATGCGCGCCAACGCCGCGGACAAGGGCATCACCCTGGTCAAGAACACCCTCGACCAGCTGCACCTCAATCCAACGGACCACCGGAGGATCCGGCTCTACCACCTCACGGGCGAGGTCGGCGGAATCTACGCCGCCGGCGAGAAGACGGTGCAGCTCCTGATCGACGAGCTCTCGAAGCGTGGGTACGAGGTCACCGTGAACGACGGCAGCAGCCGCGTGAAGGGCTCCACCGTGAAGTTCCGCGACGAGGTGGACGCCGCCCTCGTCGTGGCCGAAGTGGTTGGGTACGGCGCACAGAACAACTACCGCATCCAGTGGAAGACCGCCATGAGCAACGAGTGCCCCTGGTACGTCTGGGAGGTCCCCACCTTCATGGTCTCGCTGAACTTCACCACCCACCTCCACGACGCCACGATGGTGAAGTGCTACATCAACGCCTACCACTCCAACGAGGAGATCATCCGCCAGACGCTCGACAAGATGGAGGGCAAGAGCGAGTTCAAGGGCACGCCGAACGACCTGGTCTGGGCCGGGAAGTGGCAGGCAAAGCTCTGAACCGCGACCGTGGTCGTTCGGCCTTCACAAGCCGCCAAATGACCATTCACATTGACACGACAACCAACACCAAAACAACACATGGCGATCTGGGCTCATGGTCAGGCGGAGTGCCGTCCATCTCAGCCAGAAAGCGAGAGGGGACTGTTCGGTGCCGCGATCATGGTCCCGGCACTCTCGTGGATCATCGCACCCCAGATCCGGGCGAACGCCGGTGACGCGGTTGCGCTGCAGAACCACCCGCGTGCGGCGGAACTCGGTCAGCCGCTTCGGTGAGTAGTCGGTGATGTCCTCACCACCCACGGACACTCGGCCGTCCGTTGCGGTCAGGATGCCCCCGGCGATGGTGCACAGGGTGGTCTTCCCGGACCCTGACGGGCCGATCAGGGCGACGATCTCGTCCTCGGCCACGTTCATGTCGATGCCGTCGAGCGCCACGACCTCCTGATCCGCCATCGGGTAGACCTTGCGGACCCCCGCCAACTCGAGGGCGTACCCAGCCTTGCTCATCAGTTTCCTCCAATGGCTTCGGCCGGGTCGATCCTGAGGACCCGGCGCAACGAGAATGCACTGCCGACCACCGCGGCCAGCGCCATGAATCCAACGGAACTCAGGAGCCGCGCGGGCCCCACGGAGAACGGGAGCGCACCCGCGGGGATGAAGGCCGCCGCGGTCAGCGTCATGGCCACCCCCACGAGCGCCGCGATCAGTGTGACCACGAGCGCCTGCACCACCACACCGCTGAAGATGGTGGTGCTGCGGGCACCGATGGCCTTCAGCACGCCGTACAGCCCCACCCGCTCCACGGTCAGGAGCGCGAAGAACAGCGCGACCACCACGAGCGCGATCGTGAGTGTCACGCCGATGATCTGCGAGAACGTGGAGTTCTGGGCGGACACGCCGGGGATGGCGTTTGCGGCGTCGTCGATGGTGAGGGTCCGCATGGCGCCAGTGGCGCCGTCGATGGCGGCCGCCATGTCCGCCGCGCCGTCGTCGTCAAGGGCGACGACGACGCCCTGCACGGTCCCGGGGTCCATCGCGGACCCGGGCCGGGCCTCGGCCAGCACGGTCCGCCACGTCTCGAGCGACCCCCAGACGCCGCCCTGCGACGGCGTGTCCGACTCGCTGAGGAACCCGACGATCGTGACCTCGCTGCGGTTGGGGCCGAGGAGCAGGGTCTGGCCCTCGGAGTAGAGCTCGGCGAGGTCCGGGTCCGCCCACACCTCGCCGGCGGCCGGGGCCTCGTCCGGGAGGCCGGCGGGCGCCAGTTCGTAGCCGCGCAGCGTCACGGACTCGAGCTCACGCTCGTCGCCGCCCTCCAGCCGCGCCCCGAGGATGTCGTTGGCGCCCGCCGAGTAGACGATCAGCTGGCCCGGCTGGGCCTGGTAGGCGCCGGTGACCCGCTGCAGGAGCCCGTCGAGCAGCCCGCCCAGGAACATCAGCAGGATCGCGATGAGCGAGAGGGTGACGGTGGCGATGCCGAACCGGCCGGGCTGGCGGCGCATCTCACGGAGTGCGAGCTTCATCAGTGACCCCCTCCCGTGGTTGCCTCGACCGGGTCGATGGCGAGCACGCGGCGGATCGAGGCGAGTGCGCTCCCGACACCGAGCACCCCCAGCAGGGCGGTCCAGAAGGCCACGGTCGTCCAGTCGAAGACGATGGTGAGCGAGCCGATCTCGATCCGCGACGTCAGGGCGTACAACCCGACCCCCACGGCGATGCCGCCGCCCAGGATGAACGCGACCTGCCACAGCAACGCGCGCACCAAGACGCTGGAGCGCGCTCCCACGGCGCGGAGCAGCGTGAGGGCCCTTGTCTTCTGGAACGCCGTCGGAGAGCGCGGCCTCGGCGAGAGTCACCGAGAGGATGCCGATGCGCCCGGAGTCGGCGACCTCGGGCGAATCCGCCACGGGGCTTGTTGCACCAGGATCAGGAAGACGAGCAGGCTCACCGCGATCAGCAGCAGCGCGAACTTGACCTTCCCACGGTGCATCTCCTTGGCAGCGAGGAACATGTGGCTATGTTACGACGGAACGTCGTGAACGGCCAGCGGAAGCGGGACCAACGGCCCTTCCGGGTGCGATAATCGGATCATGCCCCGGATCCTGGCCGATTCGCTCGCCGAGCACCGCGTGCTGGTGCGCGCCCGGATCCTCGACGCCTTCGGGGAGGAACTCCACGAGAAGGGGTACTCCGCGCTCACCCTCGCGAACGTGGCGGGACGCGCAGGGATCGCCCGCAACACCATCTACAACTACGCGGCGGACAAGAACGAGTTGATGCTCGAATACGTGGAGCGGTCCGTGGGCGGCTACCTCGAGCGCGCCCGCGCCGAGCTGGCCACGCTCACGTCCGCGAGCGACCAGTTGAAGTACCTGATCCGCAGNCAGANCGAGGCGTTCCTCCACGAGCCGGGGGCCGGGTCCGCGGGGTCCGCNGGGGGCATGCTCGAGGGCGGCTCGCTCCCCCCCGCGGTGTTCGACGCCCTCATGGGCCGCCTCTCCGGACTGCACCACATGATCGCCGAGGTGGTGGACCGCGGCACGGCCTCCCGCGAGTTCCACCGCGTCACCGACGTCCCCGCCACCGTCGAGATGATCGCGTCCGTGATCGGCTCCCAGCGCATGCCGGTCGGCGAGCACACCCGCTCGTTGGACGACGCCGTCACCCACGTGACCGCGTTCGTCATGGCCGCCCTCACGGCCTGAGCCGCGGCCACCCGGGCCGGGGAGGGTTGCGGCTGACAGGGAGGGTTGCAGCTGAGACCGCTTGGTGCGCGCCGCTCCCCTGGCGCGAACCCTCCCTGCGGGCGCAAATCCTCTCCCTCGGCACCGCCACCCGCGCGCGATCCGTCGCCGCGCGGGCGTGGCCCTTAATCCCGCGGCGGCGCGTACTCCATCAGGTAGAGCGGGACGCCGTCGAGCTTGGGGGCGGTCTGCAGCAGGGGGTAAAGGTGGGGATCGTCCTGGTGGCCATCGAACGCGATCTGGCCCCAGCCGGCGTCCGCCGCCTGCCTCGCGGTGGCGCGCACGCAGGCCGCGAGGGCGGCGTCGCCGTCGGGGGCGTCGCGGGTGATCGTCTCGGCGACGACGTCGAGCGGCTCACCCGACGGCGTGCGGAACACGAAGACGCCGGCGACGACATCGTCACCGTCCACCGCGAAGCTCGACAGCCTTCGGTCCAGGTCCAGGCGCACCTCGTCTGCGAACATCCGCTCGACGTCCGCGCGGGAGGTCACCGGGGACCAGTCCTCGTGCACCCACTCGTACAGCGAGNAGAACGACGTGACGAGTTGCTCGTCCGAAAGGTCAGAGCCGGGCACGATGCGGGCGGTCNCCGGCCGCTCGGGGAGCGACCCGACCCACAGGCGGTTCGCGGCGTCGGTCAGGTCGAGCCGCATCGGGGGACAGACCTGGTAGGGCACCCCACCCATGGCCCGGACCCACCCCAGCGCCGGGTTGTCCTCCCGTAACTTCGCGAAGAAGGGCCGATCCTCGTCACGGCTCTGCCCGAGGGCCTTCAGCAGCTCGGTCCCGAGCCCCTTGCCGCGCTGGCCATCGCACACGCGGATCGTGGCCCAATAGCGCGAATGGTGCAGCCCGGAGAGGAAGCAGTACGCGAAGCCGGCGAGCTCGCCGTTGTCGTCCTCTGCCACCAGCATGTGTTCCGGCTTGACGCGGGTGTTGATGCTCAGGCCCGCGTCGAGGATGGCATGGATGTCGTCGTAACCACCCGGTCGAATGTGCATGCCTCGAACCTAATGTCAGCGCCCCGTCTCGGCGAACGCTCGCGGCAACCCATCGAGCAGTTGCCAAGGTCTCCGGGCCGCGGCGTGCCGAGTTCGCCGGGCGGTCAGGCGCGGGTGTTGGCCCGGTGCGGACATGCTGGTCAGGCGGGGCAGGTGGGCGAACCGAGCACCCGCTGGGCCAGGCCGAACCCGACCAGTCCGACCGCGAGCACCCCGTTGAAGGGCGAGGTGGCCGCCGATTCGAACAGGAGGGTGGCGAATATCACGGGGAGGATCGGGCCGGCGGCGCAGGCGGTCGCGGCCCAGCGCTGACCGTCCGTCTCGCGGCCACGCGCAAGCGGGGGAAAGTACGTCGCGAGGGTCAGGCCGCCGAGGACCGCGGCGAGCGCAAGCGTCACCAGCGTTCCGGAGCCCCCCGGGAGCGGCCGGCCCACGGCGCCGGCGTAGGCCCAGAACAGGAGCGGGACCGCGACGACGGCGGCAGCGGCGTGACGCCCCGACGCCACCCTTGCCCAGTACCCGAGCCCGGAGACCTGGGGCTGCGGGGCGACGGCGTCGAGCCGTGGGAGGGCGGCAACCTGATCGTGGAGGGTGAGCGGTGCGGGAAGGGCTTGCGGCGCAGGAAGGGCTTGCGGCGCAGGTGCGTCCGGGGGTCGCGTCGTCATGGGGTTCCTCCCGGGGTCGTGGCTGGTGAACAGCATACCCCTAGGGGTATATGCCCGCCACAGACTGGCGCGGTTTGGGCGGGCACTGCCCGACACTGGTCCGGTTGGGGGGCGCACGAGTGTGGCCGGGACCTCGCGGCCCCGGCCACACTCAATGGATGAGCTGGTCAGGAGCCCGACTCGAGGGACGAGGGACGGTGGCTCACCGCGATCTTGCGCGGCTTCGCCTCCTCGGCCACCGGGATGGTGAGCGTCAGAACGCCGTCGGTGTAACTGGCGACGACGTTGGCCAGGTCGAGGCCGTACCCGAGGGTGAGCTGGCGGGCGAAGGTGCCAGTGGGGCGCTCGTGGGAGATCCATTGCATGCCCTCCGTGGCGTGCGGCTTGCGCTCCGCGCGGATCGTCAGGGTGCGGTCCTCGACGTCGATGTCGATCGACGCGGGGTCGACGCCCGGCAGGTCCAGGGTCGCGACGAACGTGTCGCCCTCGCGGTACAGGTCGAGCGGCATGATCGGGCTGGACGGGCCCTGTCGCAACGTGGAGTTCATGAGCGCGGTCAGCTCGGCAAACGGGTCATTTCGGGGAACCATGTGAACCACCTCTCCAGATCCGGCGCCCGGCGTTTCCGGGCGGAAGGTTCGGCCCGTGCGCTTCTCGCCGTGGCCGGTCACTGCGTCGATTATTGGCGCTCCGCCGCGGCGAGTGCCAGCGTGTACGCTGCCGGCGAAAAGTTGAGCGTTCTCGGCTCAACTCTCTCGGGACTGGCTGGTGATCCTGGCCCGCTCGAGGGTTTCCGGTGTGCCGTACCACGGGATCGACGCCGCCATCATGATCAGCCCGGTGACGAGGAACGCGGCCGTGTAGCCCACCCGGTCGGCGATCAGGCCCGCAACGATCGGGCCGAGGATGGCCCCCACGTCCTGGAGCATCTGGAAGGCCGCCAGCACCTGGCCGGCACTGCGGTCCGAGCCGATGACGTCCGCCACCGCTGCCTGCTGCCCGGGGTTGAGGAGGCCGGCCCCGACCCCGGCGAGCAGCGAGATCAAGAGCAGCACCCACGGCGAAGCGCTCACGCCGATGAGCGCGGTGAAGGCGCCGTTCACGAGGGTCCCCCCGATGATGAGCGGCTTGCGTCCCACCGTGTCCGCCACCCGCGCGGAGAAGGGCAGCACCGCGCCGTTCCCGACGGCGAAAGCCGCGAGCACCGCGCCGGCGATCCAGGGTTTCGGGGAGATCACCACGGAGGCGAACAGCGGCACCATCGCGACCCGGACCCCGAAATTGGCCCAGCCGTTGGCGAAGCCACTCGTCACGACGGACCGGTACGCCCGGTCCCCGAACGCCTCGGACAGCGTCATGGCGGGAGTGTTGGCCCGGCCGGCGGAGGCCTGCGTCCGCGGGTCCTCGAGCAGCAGCCCGATGAGTGCCGCCGCCACCACGAGCATCCCCGCGTAGACCAGGAACGGCACCCGCATGCCGAACTCGGCCAGCAGTCCCCCGATCACCGGGCCGGCGATGCTGCCGAGCAGGAACGTCGAACCGTACAGGGCGGAGACGCGGCCGCGGATCGGCGCGGGCGAGAGTCGCACCAGGAGTCCCATCGCCGAGACGGTGAACATCACCGACCCCACGCCACCCAGCGACCGGAAGACCAGGAGTTGCCAGTAGTTCTGCGCGAACGCCGTCGCCGCCGACGACGCCGCCACGATCAGCACCCCCGCCATGTAGGTGGGCCGTTCGCCGAGCCGGGTGACGAGCACACCGGCGGGGGCGGCCCACAGCAGCCGGAAGGCGGCGAAGGCGCTGACCACGACACCCGTCGCGGTCACCGACACCGAGAAGGTGTGCGCGTACTGCGGGAGGACGGGCGCGATGAGGCCGAAGCCGATCGCGATGCAGAACGCCGCCCCGACCAGGACCCAGATCTGGCGGGGGATCGCCTCATCGGGAACGCGACGTGCAGACTTCTTCGGGGCGGAGGGGGAGGGGGAGGGATGCCATGGCCCCTCCATTATGCGGGGCGGTGGCGCGACGGCCCATCCGACCACTCCCGGTACGCGGGCAGGTCCGGGGCAATAGTGTGGTCCCGCAGCAGGATCAGCGCCGATCCTGCTGCCTGCGGCGACATGGAGGTTCACATGCGTATCGGGATCCCCACCGAGGTCAAGAACAACGAGTACCGCGTGGCGATCACGCCGGTCGGGGTGCACGAACTCGTCGAACGCGGGCACCAGGTCCTCATCCAGGCGGGCGCCGGGATCGGCTCGGCGATCCCCGACGAGGAGTTCGAGCGGCAGGGCGGCACGATCGTCCCGGACGCGGACCGAGTGTGGGCAGATTCGGAGATGGTGCTGAAGGTGAAGGAGCCGATCGCCGAGGAGTTCCACCAGCTGCGCGAGGGCCTGGTGCTCTTCACCTACCTCCACCTCGCGGCGAACCTCGAGTGCACCACGGCCCTCAGGGACGCGGGCGTCACCGCCATCGCGTACGAGACCGTCCAGACGCCGGACGGCCAGTTGCCCCTGCTCTACCCGATGTCCGAGGTCGCCGGCTGCCTCGCGCCGCAGGTCGGCGCGCACGCCCTCATGCGGCCACAGGGCGGCCGGGGAGTGCTGATGGGCGGCGTCGGCGGCGTGGCGAGCGCGAAGGTGGTGATCATCGGCGGCGGTGTCGCGGGACAGAACGCCGCGAACATCGCGCTGGGCATGGGCGCGGACGTGACCATCCTGGACACCAACCTGGAAAAGCTGCGCATGGTCTTCTGGCGGTGGCAGGGACGCATCAAGCAGTTGACGTCGTCGAAGCTCGCGGTGCGCCACCAGGTCGAGGACGCGGACATGGTCATCGGCTCGGTGCTCATCCCCGGCGCGCGGGCTCCGAAGCTCGTGACCAACGAGATGGTCGCGCAGATGAAGCCGGGGTCGGTGCTGGTGGACATCGCGATCGACCAGGGCGGNTGCTTCGAGGACTCACACCCCACCACCCACGCCGACCCGACCTTCCGGGTGCACAACTCCACCTTCTACTGCGTGGCGAACATGCCCGGCGCGGTGCCGAACACGTCCACCTACGCGCTCACGAACTCCACCCTGCCCTACGTGGTGCGGATCGCGAAGCGCGGGTGGCGGGACGCGATGCGCGCGGACCACGCCCTCGCCCTGGGGCTCAACACGCACGCCGGGAAGGTGACCTTCCCGGCGGTGGCTGAGGCGTTCGGCATGGAGTGCACGCCCGTCGAGGACATCCTCGCCTAGATGAACTCGACAACCTGCTCGAACGGCAGGCGCGGGGAGCGCGGACGGCCGGCGGACTCGTCCGCGTAGCCGAGGGCGACGACGGCGAGCAGGTCCTGATCCCCGTCGCTGAGGAAGCGCTCCGCGATGGCCGGGCCGTTGTAGCCGGTCATCGGGCCGACATCGAGCCCGTGGGCGCGGGCGGCGATGATGAAGTAGCCCATCTGCAGGCTGGCGTTCATGCGGGCGAGGTAGCCGCGCTGCTCGCGGTCCTGGAACATCTTCCCGGCGTTCGGGGCGTGCGGGAACGTGGTGGAAAGCGTCTCGTGGAAGTTGTTCATCATGGTGGGGCCGTACTTGAACGACTCGAAGATCTCCCCGACCACAGCGCGGTCCACCGGTTGGTCAGAGAAGGCCACGACCGTGCGCGCCTCACGGAAGAGGGTGTCGATCGCGTCGTCGGTGATGGCGGTGTGCAGGGTGACTGTCATGGTTCCCATGTTATTGAACCTTCAACCAAATCGCCAGCGGGGGCGCCGTGGCGGTGGTCACGGGCGACGGCGTCGGGCGGGGACGGCGTCGGGCGGGCGACGGCGGCGACGGCGACGGCGTCAGGCGTCCTGGACCAGCAGGTCGGTGTACTCGGGGTGGCGGCGGATGAACGTGGCGACGTAGGGACACACGGGGTCCGCCTTGAGGCCTGACTCGCGGGTGTCGCGCAGCGCCCAACCCACGAGCTTGCCGACGAGGCCGTGCCCGCGCTGGGCGGGGTCGACCTCGGTGTGGGGGAAGGCGCGCACGCCGTCGTCGTCGAAGAAGTCGGCCAGGCCGACGAACTCGCCGTCCTGGCGGATCTCGTAGCGCGAAAGGGAGTCGTTGCGGGTGATCTCGATCGAGCCGGCGGCCGTGTCCATGCCGATGACGATACCCGCCGGGTTCGCTGAACGCCCCGCGCGCCCGGACTATTGTGGAGCCGTGGAACTTGCAGGCGTGGAGCCGATCCGCCGGATGGCCGACGGCACCATCAAACAGGTCAATCCCATGTCCGGCACCCAGGTGTGGACCGTCCCGGGGCGCGGGAACCGCCCGCTCGGCAACGCCGCCGGGTCATCGGCGCCCATCAACCCGAGTCGCCATGGCCGCTACTGCGCCTTCTGCTCGGGCCGCTACTGGGACACCCCACCCGAGAAGTCCCGTCTGGTTCGGACCAGCGCGGGCTGGACCCGGGTGGACAACCTCCCGGCCAACCAGCTGACCGCCACCACCGCGGACTTCCGCCGCATCCCGAACCTCTTCGAGATCCTTTCGCTGGACTACTGGGAGGACAACTACGGGTACACGATGCCCCCCGAGGCGCGCGCCCGGATGGACGCCTACCTCGCGGACCGCGATGGCCACGCCCACGTGATGGGGGTGGCTCGGGGCAAGGCGATGGCCTCGGGCGTCCCGGAGCGTGTGTGGGACCAGATGAGCGAGGAGAAGCGGCTCGAATGGGCCGACAACTTCTTTGCCGGCGGTCATGACGTGATCGTGGCCCGGCGCCACTTCGCCGACGGCGCCACCTGCGAGGACCATCTGGCCTCCTCCGGAACCCTGACGCCCGAGGAGCACTTCCAGTACACCGCATACACTATCGACACCATGCGGGACCTGTACGACTTCGCCCCGCACGTGAAGTACGTGGCCACCTTCCAGAACTGGCTGCGCCCCGCCGGCGCCTCGTTCAACCACCTGCACAAGCAGCTGGTCGCGATCGACGAGCGCGGGGTCCAGGCCGAGCGCGAGTACGAGAGGGCAAAGGCGGACCCGAACATCTACAACGAGATGGCCGTGGACTACGCCGCCGCCCAGGGGCTTCTCCTGGCCGAGAACACGCACGCCATTGCGTTTGCCGGGTTCGGCCACCGCTACCCCACCCTCGAGGTGTACTCGAAGGCNAACGCCCGCATGCCCTGGAAGCACACCCCGGACCAGGTCCGAGCGGTCTCGGACCTCCTCCACGCCTGCCANGCCGCCACNGGCGCCACCGTGGCCACGAACGAGGAGTGGTACTACAAGCCGCGCGACCTGGACGTCCCGATGCCCTGGCGGATCATGGTGAAGTGGCGCGTCTCCACCCTCGCGGGTTTCGAGGGCGGCACCAAGATCAACGTCAACACGATCTCGCCCTTCACCCTCCACGACCGTGTGCTGCCGCGGCTCCTCGAACTGCGGAAGCAAGGGCTCATCGCGCCGATGCGGCTCGGCTCGGAGTGTCAGCCGGAGAAGGGCTGCCTGCGGTACGCGGGGTGACGACCGTGCCGCTGGAGCAGGAAGGCCTCAGGGCGTGACCTCCACGCGGTGGCGCCGCCCCCGGATCGTCACCGTGAACGCCAGCCGGTTCCACCCCTCGGGAAGCGCCGGATGCGTGCTCGCCGTTCCGTCAGCCACCCGAAGGCCCCCGAAGCCGAACACCACCGCCTGCCAGACCCCACCGCACGACGCGCCGTGGATGCCGTCGGTGGCATTCCCCCGGAGGTCCCGGAGGTCACCGAAGGCGGCCCGTTCGAAGTGTTCGACGGCTTCGTCCGGCAGGCCGGCGCGCGCCGCGATGATGGCCTGCACGGCAGGACCATGCGACGGAGCCATTCGGTGGGTTCCCGTGGTCCTGGCGAGGTTTCGAGCCGAGGAAGAGGCGTGGAACCCTCGCCTTCGATCCGAGACCTCGCCAACCAGGATTCGAGACCTCGCCCCCGGTTCACGACCTCGCCTTCGGCGCGGGAATTCGGCGCGGCGGGGCGGTCCGGGCAACCGGCCGGCCCGTTCGCTTCGCCTCAGACCCCCCGTGCCCCATCCCCACAGGCACGGGTCGCGTCCCGAATCGATCCCGGAACCGTTTGGTGGCTTCCTGCGGTCCTGTGGTTGCAGTCGGTGAGGCTTCGACCCCGCGGTGAGGGGTACAGGCCTCACCACCGGTTCGAACTCTTACCAGGGCTGCCGGGACACCCGCGGACTCGCCCGCAGCGCCGAGCCTCCGCGCCACCTCGCGCGGTCGGTGAGGCTTTGCACCGACGGTGTGGGGCATATCCCACACCGTGGGCACGAAACCTCGCCGCGGATGGATGGTGCGGGTTTGAACTCGGGCACGCGGCCCCACGCGTCACACCCCGAGGAACTCGGCCACTGGGTCCGACGCCGGCGCCCCCCACACCTGCTCCGGCGTGCCGATCTGCACCAGCCGACCGGCCATCATGATGCCCACCCGGTCGGCGACCGCGCAGGCCTCGGCGTGGTCGTGGGTGACGTAGAGCGACGTCGTCGACGACGCCCGCAGGATCCGCGCCACGTCCTCCGTCAGCCGCTCCCGCAGGCTGCGGTCGAGGGCGGAGAGCGGCTCGTCCAGCATCAACAGG
>JGI24133J20442_1000004_pt1 | contig 51052 bp, 37 predicted proteins | sample BarGraNGADG00311_2_FD_20442 | JGI IMG/M metagenome (IMG submission 20442)
AGATGGACTGGCATATGCATTACTTGCTCATGAATCGCAACTGATCTTTATAGCAATTATCGGAGCAATATCTTTCTTCATCATATTCAGGAAAGAGAAAACGTCTGCAGCCCCGACTTTTCAACCCCTCAACCCTGAATAAATTTTTGCCCACGCCCAATACTATTCCCATCTTGTTTTGCCCCCCTGCAACCGTCATTCTCATTTTGTTTTGCCCCCCTGCCCCCCTAAAGGGGGGTTCGTTCTTTCAAATATAATTAATTTATCAATCTGGAAAAGATATTTTATGTGTCACTATGTGTATCATCTGTGATCATTTTAGTATCAATAACCTATTCTCTTAAACCTTTATCATCCAGATGAAGGTTATTTTTATTTAATAATTTTAGGTAACTTTATACCACCCGGTATTCAACTAAATTTAAGCTCTTGCTAAATTAGAAGAAGTGATTTAGTTTATTATCTGCTGTTAATTAATGATCTTATTCTGAGCATGTAACAGCTCGAACCCCCCTTTAGGGGGGAAGGGGGGCAAATAAAAAGGGGTTTATAGTATGGCAAAAAACAAAACAATATTCGTCTGTCAGAACTGCGGTGTAGAATCGGCTAAGTGGATCGGAAGATGCCCCTCCTGTAAAGAGTGGAACACCTACCATGAAGAGATCATTGCTCCTGTCTCTTCACGCGAAGTCTCATTCGTTATGAGTCAGGAAAAAAGAAAGCCCGAACTGCTGGATAGCATCCAGGCTGATGAACATGATCGGCAAAAGACGGGTATCTCAGAACTTGACAGGATATTAGGTGGTGGTATTGTAGGAGGATCACTGATACTTCTGGGTGGAGAGCCGGGTGTTGGAAAGTCAACTCTTGCCCTCCAACTTGCACTTGCACTTAAAGGGAAAAACATCCTCTATGTTTCCGGCGAAGAGAGCGAAGAACAGATAAGTCTCAGGGCTCGAAGGATGAAGAACTCCAACCCACAGTGTTATATTCTGAGTGAGACTGACCTTGAAAGTATTCTTGCACATGCTGAGAATATCAAGCCCGGATTAATAATAATTGACTCAATCCAGACAATAAATAATGCTATGCTTGAGTCTTCAGCAGGCTCTGTAACTCAGGTGAGAGAATGTGCTGCACAACTACTTAAATATTCAAAGATAACCGGGATCCCGATTTTTCTGATCGGCCATATTACCAAAGACGGGACACTGGCCGGGCCGAAAGTTCTTGAACATATTGTCGACGTGGTTCTGTATTTTGAAGGTGACAATAATTATGTATACAGGATTCTCCGGTCGGTTAAAAACAGGTTTGGCTCAACAGCTGAATTAGGTATCTTCGAGATGGTTGAGACGGGCTTAAGGGAAGTTGACAACCCTTCTGAAATGTTTATCAATCAGCACGATGAAGCCCTAAGCGGTATCTCAATTGCAGCCACTGTTGACGGACAGAGACCATTTCTCATTGAAACACAGGCGCTAGTAAGCAGTGCTGTGTATGGAACGCCTCAGCGAAGCTCCACAGGTTTCGATATCAGGAGGCTTAATATGCTTTTGGCTGTCCTCGAAAAAAGAGCCGGTTTTAAACTGGGAGTAAAAGATGTTTTCCTGAATATTGCAGGAGGCATTAAAGTAAATGACCCGGCAATAGATCTGGCAATTATAAGTTCTGTCCTCTCTTCAAATCTTGATATTCCGATAGGCCGGGAAATATGTTTTTCCGGTGAAACAGGTTTATCAGGAGAGATAAGACCCGTATCGCGTATTGAACAGCGAATCCGCGAAGCTTCAAAAATGGGATTTAATAAGATATATATATCAAAGTTTCACAGGAATATCNCCCTNAAAGGTTTGAATATAGAGGTGATACATGTCGGAAAGATTGAGAACCTGATAAGATCNCTGTTCAGCTAAAGGCACAGAGCCCTTTAGTATCTTGCCCTTCTTGAATTANATCCCCGTGAATTAGTCCTGTTGACTTTATCGCAATCAAGTTCCATATTAAAACTCGACGGGACCTCAAATTCNTCAGCCTCCATAATTCCGAACTGAGGATCGGCATATAACTTTTTCAGAAAGATGGCCATGATAGGAAGAGCCATTTCAGCTCCCTGCCCCTCCCTCAGTGTTTCAAAATGAATAGCCTGGTCTTCCCATCCGCTCCATACACCACCGACAAGATTAGGTGTGACACCCATAAACCATCCGTTTGAATGGTTCTGGGTTGTTCCTGTTTTACCTCCGATCTGGTTCAAAAGATTATATGGTTCTCTTCTCATCCTGTTTCCTGATCCTGTTTTTATAACGCCCTGGAGAAGATGAAGCATCAGATAAGCCTGCTCATCACTTAACACCTCTTCAACTTTTGGTGTAAATCTTGAAATTGTATTTCCATTCTTATCATCAATACGTGTAACATACATTGGCCGGGTATATACACCATGATTGGCAAAAGTACCATAAGCTCCAACCATCTCCTCAAGCTTAATATCTGAGGTACCTAAAAATATTGACGGTACGGGATCAATAAAACTTCTGATTCCCATCTTGTGCATAAGATCGGTAACCGCTGATGGTTTGAACTGTTTCATTAACCATGCAGATATGTAGTTTTCCGATTGAGCAAGCCCCCAGGCAAGAGTGACACTTTTGCCCCAGAATTCCCTGGGTCCCGAGCTTCTGGGAGTCCAGGGAACTGAATCACCCGGGAGATCAAAGGAACTTGGAATATCCTCTACCTCCTGACAGGGAGAATATCCGTTTTGCATTGCCACCGTATAAAGAAAAGGTTTAATAGTACTACCTACCTGTTTCTTCTGGGTGGTTGCAGCATCATATTTGAAATATCTGAAATCCACTCCTCCCACATAAGCCTGCACATTACCATTATGCGGATTTTCTACCATAAATGCCGACCGTACAAAATATTTATAATACCTGATAGAATCGAGAGGTGTCATAGTAGTATCCCTGTCACCCTTCCACGAAAAAACCCTCATTTTAACAGGGGTGTTAAACGCCAGCATGATGGAATCTTCAGGAATTCCTCTTGCACGCATTATATAATACCTGTCGCTTTGTTTTAACGAAACCATTATCAAATCCTCAACTTCCTCCTTTTTAAGATCGTCGGAATAGGGAGGGTTTTTAAATCCTTTTGCCCGCTTATAGAAACCAGGCTGTACATCTTTTGATAAATGCTCGGTAAGTGCTTCTTCAGCATATTTCTGCATGCGGGAATTAATCGTTGTGTATATCTTCAGACCATCTTTATATACGTCGTAACTGGTCCCATCCGGCTTTTTATTTTTTTTACACCATCCGTAAAGCGGATTGTTTTGCCATTCCCACAGCGCATCATCGTAGGATGACTGCTTTTCATATTTATTCCTGTCAGGTTCGGGCTTTCTCATTGTATTTGTCAGGTATTGCCTGAGATAAGTTGCCATGCCCGAATTATGATCTTCTACTCTGAAATCGGTCACGATAGGCAATTTCATTACCGAATCTGCAAGAGAGAGTTTTATATAACCATATTTTGCCATCTGGGAGATTACAACATTTCGCCTCTGCATCATAAGATCATAGTTTCTTAAAGGGTTATACCTTGTTGAAGCTTTAAGCATTCCGATGAGAACTGCTGCCTGCTGAAGGTTAAGTGAGTCGGGTGTTGTATTAAAATATACTTTCGCAGCCGACCTTATCCCAATTGCATTGTAACTGAAGTCAAACTTGTTCAGGTACATGGTTATAATCTCTTCTTTGGTATAGCTTCTTTCAAGTTTAACTGCTGTCTGCCATTCTTTGAACTTTGAAACACCGAGCTTTATCCTTCTCATAAGGGCGGAATTTCTGGCTGTATCTCTTGGATAAAGTTGCTTCGCCAGCTGCTGCGTGATTGTACTTCCGCCGCCGGTACTCTGCCCGAGAAGTACAGTACGGATAGCTGCCCTGCCAAGACCGCGGATATCAATACCGGAATGATTGTGATATCGGATATCTTCCGTAGCTATAAGTGCATCGGTCAGATAATGTGATAAATCTTTATACTCTGTCCATGTCCGGTTCTCAATGCTGATCTTGCCCAGCAGTATTCCATCTTCGGAAATAACCTCTGCAGCCAGATAATATTCAGGGTTTTCAAGTTCTCCGAAAGAAGGCATTGGACCAAGTTTTTCCTTTGAAATAAGTATGAATAATACTATTACAAATACGAATGGGAAAATGAATAGTGCCCAGAACCATATCAGGTATTTATTGTTGTTTGTATTGCCTTTCATTTACTTAAGTAGTTTGGTTCAAAAATAGTAAATAATAAAGAATCTTAACGGTTTATTTTGAAGTTTGGTACCTAATTGATTTACTTTGTCGTCTGAAAAAAAGAATAAATATCTGCAGTAATGATCGAAAATCTTGTAATTGTTGAGTCGCCTGCCAAAGCTAAAACTATAGAGAAGTTCCTGGGAAAGGATTTCCGCGTTGTGTCGAGTTTCGGGCATATCAGAGACTTATCCAAAAAAAATCTGGGTATAGATGTTGAAAATAATTTTGCTCCCGATTATGAGGTGCCGAAGGAGAAAGCAAAAGTTGTAAGCGAGTTGCGTAAAGCTGCCGCAGATTCAAAAAATATCTGGATTGCCTCTGACGAGGACCGTGAAGGAGAGGCAATTGCATGGCATCTTGCAAGTGTATTGAAGCTCGATTTGTTAACAACAAAGAGAATTGTATTTCATGAAATAACTAAAGAGGCTATCTCAAATGCTATTGAAAATCCGAGGCATGTTGATATGAACCTCGTTAATTCCCAGCAGGCTCGCCGGATTCTCGACAGGCTTGTTGGCTTTGAAATATCCCCTGTACTATGGAAAAAAGTGCAGCCATCACTCTCTGCCGGCAGGGTTCAGTCAGTAGCCGTCCGGCTAATTGTTGAGAGGGAAAGGGAGATTATCTCATTTGAATCGGAATCCGCATTCAGGGTCACAGCAATTTTTCTGATCGATTCTGCCAAAGGTGAAAATGCCACTCTCAGGGCTGAGGCTTCCAAAAGATTCCCTGACGAAAAAGAGGCACTGAAATTTCTGGACCTGTGTAAAGATTCAAAATATTCAATAACCAGTATAAATATAAAACCGGGAACCCGGTCACCGGCTCCGCCATTTACCACATCTACCCTTCAGCAGGAGGCTTACCGGAAGCTTGGTTTTTCTGTTGCGCAGACGATGGCAGTAGCTCAGAAACTTTATGAAGCAGGAAAGATAACCTACATGAGAACCGATTCGACAAATCTTTCGAACCTGGCACTTGTCAAGTCGAGAGAAATGATCATTTCTGAATTTGGTGAAAAATATTCCAAGACCCGGCAATTTAAAACAAAATCAAAGGGGGCACAGGAAGCGCATGAGGCTATCCGGCCTGCTTATCTCGACAACCCTACCATCGCAGGAAGCCAGAATGAGAAAAAACTTTATGAGCTAATCTGGAAAAGAACAGTTGCCTCTCAGATGGCAGATGCCAGGATTGAGAAGACGTCTATTTCAATTGATATGAGTAATTCCCCGGTTACTTTCCAGGCTAACGGTGAAGTTATCAAGTTCGATGGGTTCCTCAGAGTATATGCAGAATCGTCAGATCAGGAAAACAATGACGAGGACAGATATGTGATACCTCCGGTTTCTAAAGGAATGACACTATCGTATGACAATATTACAGCAACGCAAAAATACACGTTACCTCCACCCAGATATACTGAAGCGAGCCTTGTAAAAAAACTTGAGGAACTAGGTATCGGACGTCCATCGACATATGCTCCGACCATCTCAACAATTCAGAATCGTGGTTATGTCTCACGTGAAGACAGACCCGGAGAAAAGCGTCAGATAAAAATTATTACTCTGCTGAATGGGAAGGTTGCAAATTCAGCTAAAACAGAAATTGCAGGAAAAGAGAAATCAAAACTCTTTCCACAGGATATCGGAATGATAGTAAATGATTTTCTTATTGAAAACTTTTCTGAAATCGTTGATTATCATTTTACTGCAGAGGTGGAGGAACAGTTCGATGAGATAGCTCTTGGCAATATTAAATGGACCGGCATGATTGAAAAATTCTATTCTCCCTTCCATAAGACAGTTACTAACACACTGGAGAAAAAAGAGAGAAAAACCGGTGTAAGGATCCTTGGGAATCATCCTGACACAGGCGAGCCTGTTACAGTGAGGATGGGAAGGTTTGGCCCGGTAGCACAGATTGGCGATTCAGGAAACGAAGAAAAACCCAGATATGCAAGTCTTTCGAAAAACCAGCTGCTCGAAACAATTACCCTCACTGAGGCACTGAACCTTTTCCGTCTTCCCCGCTCATTAGGTGAATATGATGGAGGAGAAATGGTAGTCGGCATAGGCAAATTCGGCCCTTATATCAGGTATAAAAGCAAATTCTTCTCTTTAAAAAAGGGGGTCGATGATCCTTATATTGTGACATTTGAAAGAGCTGTTGAGATAATCCTTGAAAAGAATGAGAGTGATAAGAAGAAAGTAATTAAAGACTTTGGCGAGATTATGCTCCTTAACGGGAGGTATGGACCTTACCTGGTTAGAGATAAACAAAACTACAGACTTCCTAAAGGTACAGATGCAGAAAAGCTTACAAAAGAGGATTGCACAAAGATTATAGAAAACAGCGATAAAACCAAAAAGAGTTCTTAAAATATGCCATGGTAGATCTGAATGATTATTTTAATCCAGTAAGCATTGAAGGCCCCGATTTTGAACACATGACCGGACAGGCTGGCTTTCCACACAATATCACCATCAATACCGAGAGCACTCCGGTTAAAGATATCAGCAAATACAAGATTGCGATATTCGGAGTACCTGAGGGCCGGAACTCTCCAAATTCAGGTTCATTAAAAGCACCTGACATGATCAGGGGACAATTATTCAAACTAGCAAAAATCCCCGGAAGATCTAAAATAATTGATCTTGGCAACATGAAACAGGGTGTTACATTCAATGATACCATCGCAGGGCTTACAGATGTTTTATCTTTACTAATTCAGGAGAATCTGTTTCCGGTAATTATCGGAGGCAGCAGTGCCCTCGTTCCAGCTATCGACAGGGCAATTTCTCAATTTAGAACCAGGTACACTCTTACAGCTGTTGATCCACGGATTGATTTCAGCAATGAAAGGAAAGCGCCCGATTCTTTTAATTATTTAAATTCTATTATTAATAATCACAGGAGCAACTTCGCTCACTATATCAATATAGGATACCAGACCTATCTTAATGATCAGCAGATAATAAACCGTTTTTTAAAACGAAGATCCGAACTTTTAAGGATCGGAGATGTAAGGCAGGCAATCTACCTCACAGAACCACTTTTCAGAGATTCAGATGCTGCAATATTTGATATTTCAGCTGTCAGGCAATCAGACGCACCGGGGACGATCAGCCCTTCCCCGAATGGTTTTTATGGAGAAGAGATTTGTTTGCTTTCAAGATATGCCGGAATCTCTGATAAACTGACAGTATTTGGTTTATTTGATGTCAATCCGGAATTTGATATCCGCAACCAGACTACAGGTCTTGCAGCCCAGATACTATGGTTTTTTCTTGAAGGTTTTTCTCAAAAGCAATATGAAACTCCTTTTTTAAATACCAGCGATTCGGGGCGATTCATTAAGTATCATGTCCGTGTCACTGATCTCATTGATGATCTGATATTTGTAAAAAGCAATCTGACCGACAGATGGTGGATGGAACTTTCGGTTGAAAAAGACAAGAACCTGTATATTGCATGCTCACATGAAGAATATCTAAAGGCCAACAGGAATGAAGTCCCCGACAGATGGGTACAGGCTATGGAAAGATTAAAGTAAACAAAATCTAAATTTGTTCGTATAACAGGTATTCCGAAATTTTAAATAAATGACAGGAAATTTGTATACGACTTAGATTTTTATTTATTTTACTCGCTCAATCAATGTGCAACGCACCTGCAAATAAATAAAGAGATGAAAAAACTAAATATTGCATTTCTTTTATTATTACTCTTACTACAGCCGGTATTATCCCAACAAGATCCTTTGTCGAGTCAATATATGTTTAATACGCTTACTTATAATCCGGGTGTAGCAGGTACCTCAGGAATGATCTGTGCCACTGCGCTTAACAGACAACAATGGATTGGTTTTAAAGGTGCTCCCTCAACAACGGTATTTAACATCAGTGCCCCCGTTTCGCTTTTCAGCATTAAAAGTGGCGTGGGATTGTTAGTTGAAAGCGATAATGTTGGCTTCGATAAGGATATAAATCTTTCCGCATCTTACTCATATCTTATGGACCTTGGAATAGGAAAACTCGGCATCGGATTGAGTCTGGGTATGCTGAATAAAACACTTACACCAACCTGGGAGATACCTTTAGGTGATGCACATACACCTGTTTCCGGCGATCCTCTGATACCGGAAAACAAAGAAAGTTTTGTAGCTTTTGATGCGGGTTTTGGTCTCTACTATAAAACTGAGAAGTATTACGCTTCTCTTTCTGTAACACATATCAACCAGCCTAAAATTAAATTCAGCAAAGGCGAACCTTATATCAGCAGACATTACTATCTGACGGGTGGTTATACTTTACAATTGCCTGATCCGTCACTTGAGTTAATCCCTTCCGTTTTTGCATTCAGCGATGGGAAGGTTGTACAGGCTACAATAACTTCATTAGTCAGATACAATAAAAAAGTATGGGGAGGCGTTTCTTACAGAGCCGGAGATGCTTTGATCGGAATCGTGGGATTTGAACTTTTTAATGGAATCAGGTTGGGCTATTCTTATGATTTTACACTTTCAGACATAAGAAAAACCAGCGGCGGGTCACATGAGTTTATGGTTAACTATTGCTTCGACCTGAGCCTGGGTAAAAGCCCCATGAAATATAAAAGTATCAGATTTTTATGAATATTAAAAAAAATTAACTTACTTGCAATATATAATTCTTTAGTATTATGAAAAAGGTAACCTTATCTGCTCTAATATTGATAATTCTGTTAAGTGGTTGTGGCTCTTCAAATAACGGAGAGCTTACTGGCGTTCAGGGGCGGAAAAAATTCTTTGAACCGGAACCCTTTGAAATGGCATTCATTCCTGCCGGAAATTTTATGATGGGCCCGAGTGATCAGGATGCCGTATGGGCAATGAACAGCATATCAAAATCTGTTACGGTTGATGCTTTCTGGATGGACCAGACAGAGATCACCAATAACAAGTATCGTCAGTTTGTATACTATGTCCGTGATTCTATTCTCAGAACAAAACTTGGAAACGCAAGTGTTCCTGACAGAGAGTATTTTATGGTTGATAAGGAAGGAAACGTTATTGAACCAAATGTGATTAACTGGGAGGAAAAAATAGATCCAAGAGAAGAGACAACAAAAGCAACAATCGACGAGATGTATTATCCCCCTGAAGAGAGATTCAACGGTAAAAAACAGACCGATATCAGAAAACTAAACTATTCATATTTCTGGGTTGATTATCAACAAGCTGCAAAATCGACTTACAAATATGATTACACAAATAGTACAGGTAAGTATGAAGGGCAGGTTACAAATCTTGACGGTACCCGTACAGATGTAAAAGACCGCTCATCTTTTATCAAACATAATATCATTAATATTTATCCTGATACCTTGTGCTGGATAAGAGACTTTACTTATTCATTCAACGATCCCCAGGCTTCACTATATTTCTGGCATCCCTCTTTTGATGACTATCCGGTTGTTGGTGTATCGTGGGTTCAGGCAACTGCATTCAGCATTTGGAGAACAAGCTATATGAACACTGCTCTCAGAAAGAACGGAGTTGCCGATGTACACGAGTACAGGCTGCCACTTGAAACAGAATGGGAATATGCAGCCAGAGGAGGTCTTGATCTTTCAATGTATCCATGGGGTGGACCATATACCAGGAACTACAAAGGTTGCTTCCTTGCTAACTTTAAACCATTGCGTGGTAATTATATCGACGATGGAAACGTATATGCAGGAAAAGTAGGATCCTACGAACCAAACGAATATGGATTGTATGATATGTCAGGAAACGTTTCTGAGTGGACATGCTGCGCGTACTCTCCTTCAGCTTACATCTTCCAGCACGACCTTCAGCCAAACTACGAGTATAATGCCAAACCTCAGGACCCTCCGGTTATGAAAAGAAAAGTAATCCGTGGCGGATCATGGAAAGATATAGCATATTTCCTCCAAACCAGTGCAAGAGATTATGAATACCAGGACTCCACAAAATCATATGTCGGATTTCGCAATGTAAGATCTTATATTGGTGTAAATTAAATAATTAGAACTAACCCTAAAATAATCAGGTAAAATGAACCTAGCAGAATTAGTACAAAGCAGCGGGTGGAAAAATTTCATCTCCAAACTATATGGTTTAGGTGCATCAGTAGTTATTATTGGTGCATTGTTCAAAATACAGCATTGGCGTATGGCAGGAACTATGCTTACTATTGGTCTTCTTACCGAAGCTGTAATCTTTTTCTTCTCTGCATTTGAACCTTTACATGAAGAGGTTGATTGGTCCTTAGTATATCCTGAGCTTGCCGGAATACCCGAAGATGAGTCACCTGAGCTTATTTCTCATGGAGGAAAATACCAGGGTGCTGTTTCTGGCGGAGGAGGCGGTGGTTATGGTGGAGGTTCCGGAGCCGTTGCACTTGCTAAATTTGATGAAATGCTTGAGAAAGCCGAGATATCACCTGATTTGTTCCAGAAACTGGGAGTTGGAATGAAAAAGCTTAGCGATTCAACTGCTAACATAAATACAATGGGAGATATTTCTGCAGCTTCTTCAAAGTATATGAGCACAATTAACACTGCGAATGATTCACTCGGAAAACTATCTGATTCCTACCAGTCAACAGCCAGAATAATTAATGAAACACAATCCGGTTACCGTAATATGGCCGAATCATTTTCTGTAATTGAAGTAGGTGGAAAATCATACCAGCAACAACTTGAATCACTTAACAAGAACCTTTCTGCTCTTAATGCAGTTTATGAACTCCAACGCAAAGGAGTAAACGATCATTTGAAAGAATCTGATTCCCTCTATAAAGGAATCCAGGGTTTAGTGAAAGATCTCTCGGAATCAGCCGGAGATACTAAAAAGTACCGCGAACAGATAACAAAACTCAACGACAACCTGTCGGCATTGAATAATGTATATGGGAATATGCTCGCTGCAATGAATGTTAAATAACGTGGCTATTTTTATCTAACTAAACTACCTGACAAAATGGCTCACGAAAAGTTATCTCCGCGGCAAAAGATGATCGGTATGATGTACCTGGTGCTTACCGCCATGCTTGCACTTAACGTATCAAAGGAGGCTGTTGAAGCATTCAAAAAAGTTGATAAAGGTCTTACACAGACCATCGCAAATTATACACTTAAAAATGACATTATATATCGCGACTTCGACCGGGCTGCTGCTGAAAACCCTACAAAAGCCGGGAAATACAAAACAGCCGCATACCAGGTTAAAGAACGTGCAGAAGAGGCATTCAACTATATTCAGGGTCTTAAGATCGAAATAATCAAAAAAGCTGAAAATGATCCCGAAACTCCCGCTGTAAAAGGCAATGAGGTTATTATTGAAGAAGTTAAGAGGATTGATGACACCAATGTACCATCTGAAATTCTTATCGGTGCCAACGAAAACGGAAAAGCCAACGACCTGAAGGCTCTTCTTGCTGAGTACCGCCAGTTTCTTATCACTACTCTGGATGGTAAAAATCCTACCGCAGAAGAGGCTTTGAAAAATAGTCTTAACACTGATGACGGGATAAATAGAGATGGAGTAAAGGAACGCTGGGAGAATCTTAACTTCCAGACATTACCCCTGGTTGCAGTTATCTGCATCCTTTCAGAATATCAGGTCAGCGTCAGAAACGGGGAAACCGAAGTTCTCAACTACCTCTATACTCAGATTGATGCGTCTTCATTTAAGTTTACCAAACTGGACGCAATTGTTATCCCTACCACTTCAAATTACGTAACTCAGGGAAGTGACTACGAAGCACGGGTATTTATTTCTGCAACAGATTCGACACAGTTTCCGGTAATTACAGTAGGTGATTCTAAACTTCTTCTTGATGAATCAGGAAAAGGAATTTATAGAGTCAGGGCTACCTCTATCGGTCCCAAAAAATGGGGTGGTGTAATCGCGCTTAAAGCTCCTGACGGTTCAATTAAAAACTATCCGTTCGAATCTTCATATTTTGTAGGTGAACCAAATGTTATTGTTTCACCTACAGCAATGAACGTTATGTATATGGGTATTCCAAACCCGATTGACGTATCAGTTCCCGGTATAAGCCCTGATAAGATTAAGATCAAAGTTGTGAATGGTTCTTTCACTACCGGAAAAATTAAAAACTCAAAAGGTGAGTTTTTCAAAGGTGCCTGGGCTGTTAAACCAAATGCTGTAGGACAAGATGTTCAGATTATTGTTACGGCTGATATTAACGGGAAGCCTGTTCAGTATGCTCCCTACCCATTCAGGGTAAAAAAAATTCCTAATCCGGTTGCCATATTTGCAAATAAAAGTACAGGAACAGTTCCGAGAGCTACTGCAGCTGCTCAACAGGGTGTATTTGCAGTATTGCCTGATTTTGATTTTGATCTTCAATACCAGATTACCGGTTTTACCGTTCTATATTCTGACAAAGGTTCCGATTTTGAAGAAATAAGCACCGGAAGTAACCTTACCACAAAACAAAAAGATCTGATAGGCAGGCTGACAAGAGGTAAAAATTTAATTATTAAGGATATTAAGGCGTTTGGACCAGATGGCAAGACAGTAGAACTGCTGCCAGTAATTTTGAAGATAGATTAGTATAAAAATAAATATACCATTATGAATAAGAAATTTCTTTTTGGAATTATCGCCCTCTCACTTTCAGGTATTATTAATGCCCAGAGTTTCGGTGATATATACCAGAAATCGATTCCGGAAGCTGCAAAAATCAGTTACCCGCACCTGAGGGAAGCTGATGTTATATGGGCAAAAACGTATTACAGGCTGATCGATCTGCGCGAAAAGATCAATCAACCTCTTTATTATCCGACAGAAAAAACTCTCGACGGCAGGAAAAGTTTTATAAATATCCTGCTTGATGAGATCAAAGCCGGAAGACTTACAGCTTATGACCCTCTGAATACAACTGTAAGTACTACTTATAAAGATATTGAGATAAAGATGGGAGCTGTAACCAAGCTTGAATCGGTGCAGATTAATGCGGCAGGAGCAACAAGAGAGGATTCGGTAAAGCAGGATGCCAAACCGGAGGAAGTAAAATCATTACTAGTTTATGAAGAATGGTATTTTGATAAAAAACTTTCAAAACTCGATGTCAGGATTATTGCTATTGAACCATATTATATGGCCTACGATGAACAGGCCAACAGAGTTCTTAAAAAACCATTGTTCTGGATTAAATATGACGAAGTGAGAGATGCCCTCGCAAAGCAGGAAGTATACATGAATAATAATGATGCGCAGAGAATATCATTTGACGATCTCTTCATGCAAAGAAGATTTGGAAGTGTAATTGTAGGAGAATCAAATGTCTACAACGACAGGATGGTTTCACAATACGAGATTGGTAAAGCTTCTCTTTTTGAATCAGAACGCATTAAGACTGAGTTGTTCGACTTTGAACACGATCTTTGGGAATACTAATAGATTATATTTCTGGAATATATAGAAGAGACGGGTCTGAGACCCGTCTCTTCTATATTTACCGGTTTAGCAGTAGAGACAGGTCTGAGACCTGTCTCTACGTCAATTATAAGATATTATTCTTTTGTCTTTACAGGAACTTCTCCTTTGTTGATTTCTTTACGTCCTCAAGATATTGTTTGATATTCTGTTCTTCTTCCTTTTTAACGATCAGGAGCACGTCGTCTGAATCAACAATAATATAGTCTTTCAGTCCCTGAAGAACAGCTATTTTCCCGGGAGCTATATTGAAAATATTCCCTTCATTCTCATACGAATATATATCTCCCCTGACCAATGAATTTCCCTCTTTATCAATTGCCGAATGCTCATAAAGTGAGCTCCAGGTTCCAAGATCGGACCAGCCTATGTCAGTGCACATAACATATACATTTTCTGCCTTTTCCATAATCCCATAATCAATAGAGATGCTTCTGCATTCAGCATATGTTTTTCCAATGAAGCTTTTTTCCTGATTTGTTCCGAAAATTTCTCTTCCTTCATCAAAAACGGTATACATATCCGGCATATGCTTCTCAAATGCGGAAAGGATCGATTGAATATTCCAAATGAAGATCCCGGAGTTCCAGTAAAAATCACCGCTTTCCAGAAAGACTTTCGCAAGATCAATATCCGGTTTCTCCGTAAAAGTCTTAACCTTCAGAAGGTTCCCATAACCTTTTACAGGCCTTTTCTGATCGGCCTGTATATACCCATATCCTGTTTCAGGCCGGTCGGGTTTTATTCCGATTGTAATCAGTGCATCATTCCCTTCTGCAAATTTGAAGCAGCTTTGTATTACATCATTGAATTTATCTTCTTTAATGATCAGATGATCCGAAGGAGTAACTGCAATGACGGCATCAGGATTTTCCTTCAGAATCCTGAATATTCCATAAGCCACACATGGTGCTGTATTGCGACGAAATGGCTCTCCCAGCACACGGGATGGATCTATTCCCAATTGTTCAATTACAATGTCCTGATGATCGGCATTTATAACCACAAAAATATTTTCCTCGGGACAAGTGCCTTTAAAACGTCGGTATGTCTGCTGAATAAGTGTCTCTCCCGATCCTATAATATCTAAAAATTGTTTTGGCTTTTCACGTCGGCTTAGAGGCCAGAAACGACTACCAACACCTCCTGCCATTATTATAACGTACTTGTTATTCATCAGAAATAATATTTACAACAATTTATGCAAATATATAATTAATTATGGAGACGGGTTTCAAAAACCTTATTAACGGAAATACCATAAATATTACTAATTTTGAAATGTAAATTTAATAGAATGATTAAATTCCTTACACAGTTCGGGCTCTACTTTCTTCTCCTTAAGAAGGTTTTTTCAAAACCTGAAAAACCAGTTCTTTATTACAAACAAACCATGAATGAATTTGTAAATCTGGGTCTGACTTCGATTGGTATCATTGCTATTATCTCCTTTTTCATGGGAGCAGTTATTACACTGCAAACTGCGTATAATACTGAAAATCCAATTTATCCTAAATACCTTATTGGCCTCGGTTGCCGCGATTCCATGATCCTTGAGTTTTCTTCAACTATTGCTGCACTCATCCTTGCGGGGAAAGTAGGATCTAATATTGCAGCTGAAATAGGAACAATGAGGGTTACAGAACAAATAGATGCCCTTGAGATAATGGGAGTCAATTCTGCTTCTTATCTTATACTCCCAAAAATAATTGCGACCCTTCTTTTTAATCCTATACTTACAATTATCGCAATAATTGTTGGGATTTTTGGAGGATGGGTTGCTGGCACCCTTGCAGGTGTAATAACTTCAGAGAATTTTATTTATGGAATTCAATATGCATTCATTCCCTACTATATTGTATATTCATTGATAAAAACGTTATTCTTTGCATTCATAATAACCAGTGTTTCAGCCTTTCAGGGTTATTATGTCGCCGGCGGATCACTTGAAGTAGGGCGGGCCAGCACAAAGGCTGTAGTCTACAGCAGTGTGTTAATATTGCTCTTCAATGTAATCCTGACTCAAATTCTGCTGTCATGATTAGAATCGAAAACCTGAGTAAATCATTCAACGGTAAGTTAGTCCTGGAAAATATATCAGTTACTTTCGAATCTGGCAAAACTAACCTCATAATAGGCAGAAGCGGATCGGGCAAAACAGTTCTGCTTAAATCAATTGTAGGACTTCATGAAATCGAAAGCGGGGAGATATGGTATGAGGATACATTATTCAATAAACTCGATTTTGCAGGAAAAAAAATGATCCGTAGTGAAATGGGAATGCTTTTCCAGGGAAGTGCACTCTTCGACTCATTAACAGTTGAACAGAATGTCCGTTTTCCCCTGGATATGTTCACTGACAACACTCTCGAGGAAAAAATTGAAAGAGTTAATTTTTGTCTCAACAGAGTCGATATTATTAATGCTAACCAATTATTCCCATCAGAATTATCCGGAGGCATGAAGAAAAGGGTGGCAATTGCCCGGGCAATAGCTTTAAATCCAAAGTATCTCTTTTGTGACGAACCGAATTCCGGGCTTGACCCAATTACGGCTATCCTTATTGACGCACTTATCAAAGAACTCACTGAAGAGTATTCAATGACAACAATCGTAAATACTCACGATATGAACTCGGTTATGGAGATCGGCGAAAAGATCATTTTTATAAGTGAGGGTGTTAAATGCTGGGAAGGGAATAAAAACGAAATCCTCAATTCAAACTGTGGTACGCTAAATGATTTTGTTTTTGCAAATTCTCTCGCTAAGAAGCTTAGGATCAGCAACCAGGAACCCTGAAAATTTATTTTTTTGTCTCCTCGTAATCAACATATTCACCTATTTCCTTTGAAACTTTCTTTTTGGGGACTTTATCTTTAATAAGCGTATTACGTTTGTCAACTGAAGATCTATCTTCTTCCCTGAACTTTACGAAAGATCTCACTATCAGGTAACCAATTATGCATACTAAAATATAACGAATCAGAATCATGCTTACAAAAATTACTAACTAAAGTCCACTCCCTTTTTTATTCAATTACCCCCTTCCCAACCTTCCCCCAGGGGGAAGGTGTAAATAGTCATCCCGCTTTGCGGGACAGGAAAGGGGGTAAAATTTATTATTTATTCTACAAGAATCATTGGTTTGTCACTTTTCTCCTTGATCCTGTTACCAAAAACCAGGTTCATTCCTAATCTTAAATTGAAGGTATTCCAGTTCGCAGGTATAATCACGTTGCTGTTACCATCTTTTATTCTGTTCCAGACAACTGGTATTCTGTCGCTCAACAGATAGAACTGAGTTATTCCGGCCCTGAATGCGACACCGGCTCCAAGATTATCATAACGATGATTTTCAGCAGTGTAACTCATGCTGGTGGAAAATGCGTTCCCAAGATTTAAATTTGCTGACAAAGTCAGAGCTTCCCTGATCTGCTTACTTATTATTCTGCTGTATGACAACAAGCCTAAAGAGAAATTCTTTGTTACACTATAACTACCGGCAAAAGAAATGCCGAATGGAAGATAGGTTGTAAAGGGTGCTTTGGATTTGGAAACTACGAATGCATTTTTCAGGGAATCCAGCACATCGGTACCAACCTCGTCAATAGTCTTGGTTCCATTTACAACATCCACCATATTTAAGCCACTGAATTCAAAGTGATTACTGGCTTTCAGATTAGTAACATCCTTTTTCCACCTGATAAATCCCAGATCAGTTATCGCTGCCGAAACAACTATCCTTTCTGTAACATCATATGTAGCACCGATATCAAGCCCCAAACCCATGTTCTTTTTCCCTGCAATAAAGTCTCTGATACCACTGGTGGTTTTAAATCTGTTATCATCAAAATCGATACTGCTGATATTGTTTTTTGAATCCATATTTACTGTCAATGGGCCACTGATATTAACTGCCATATCAGCGTAAAGAGTATGACTGTAATCATCATTTACTATAATTCCTAATGACCTGTTATCAATTGATGCACAAGCAATCCCAAATAACAGTTTCCCCTTTATCCCAATTCTTAATTTTTCAGAAAAATTTCTTGAATACCCCACTCCGAACTCGTTATACCCTTTAATATCACCTCTTAAGGAAGAAAGATCTATTTTACTTCCTGCAAATTGTTCATTCCCTTTTAAAGCAAGCTTAAAAATATCTCCAGGCAGAACAATATTACTCTCAATTCTTGTATTAATATCCAGAAATACATATCCGTCTTTACCTACTGAGAATCCAATTCCTAATATTGGAATCGTTAGTTCTGGTCCCAGGAAATTTTTGTCTTTGATTTTGGCAAGGAACTTGTCTACGTTATAATCGGGGTGTAGAAATGATATTAAAGAATCTTTAGGCTGACCATTAATAATTACGTCAGAAAAGTTTACATAATTGTTATTTATGTTCAGATTAAAGCCGGATACAACCGGTAATCCTATATATACTGCGTTGGATGGTCTGAGAGCCGGATTTATCAGATGGTTCTGTGGCAGATTCATGAAGTATAATACCTGACTGTTCTGTGCTGCTGAATTGAGAGCAACAACCACAAGTATTACTGTAAGAATGTATTTCATTTTCCCGGGCATATCTATAATTTATACATTTTTACTTTAGGTTAATATCAGGTTTTACAACCATGGCTGCAGTGAAATTAATCCTGTAATCGGAATAAATCCTTACAATCCCGTTTCCAGTGCTGTTGAGAGTAAACCAGAAGATAATCTTATCAGCTTTATTGACAAAACTGAAGAACTCTTTTGTAAATTTTATTGTGGTTGATGTCTCAGTTACACCTGCTGACTTCCCATTGGCATCAACCGGTGCCGGCGCAAGAATTGCGTTTGCGTTAACAGTGCTTTTGATAGTATGTGTGGATGAATCAAAAAGGCTCATTTTAAGTGCGGCTCCTAAGGGGAACCCGTTTTTCGCTGAGACAATTACACGCAAAGAATCGAAATTCTCAGGTTTTATCGGATTATCAGAGCTATTATTACCGCTTTTTATAAAATTATCTACGGTATCTGAGTACTGCAGATTGCTTATTTTTAGTTCCATAGGTATGTCAATCTCGAGAGATCCTATCATATGACTGGGAATTAAAGCATTGTCACTAACCGGATTGNTTTTCACCGNAGCAGTCAATGTAACACTGCCTGAATAGTTTATAATTTCGGGAGGAAGTGATATTAACAAAGGGAGATTGGAATTGCTCTTNTCAATGAGATAAGAAGCAGAAATCTCCTGCTGTGTCGGGAGATTTGGTTTAGTAAGACCAAATGGAGCCAAAGTGAGATTAACTGTTTTAGCGTTCCTCTGCGCTGATGCTTTTAAGTTAACTTTTACCGAATCAGGAAAAGAGTTTTTATAACTAAATTTTATCGAGGGGTTCGAAAACTGAAAATCTCCGGAGATATGATTAAGAAAATCCTTAATATTCAGATCAATAGAACCAGGTTCGATTGTAGCAGTCTTTACAATAGTAGCTTTTGTAAAATCGGTAGGTTTAAGATCCACAATTGAATCCTTTTTGAAGACCAGTGTAACAAGTTTGAACTGATCAAACACTACTGTGTCATTTGGTTTGACCATATCACTGAATGAAATGTCTCCTTTTACAGCGGATATTGCAAAAGTTGGAGAAAGATGAGCTTTCTTTGAAAGCATCTTCAAATTATAAGTATCCTTTATACAACCCGCAGGCAGGAGAACGCTGATCATCAGAATAAAATGGACTGATCTCATTTTCATACTCTTTCTCATTTAACTTCTGTATCAATCTTATAATTATAAAGAAACCTGTCAGTACCGCCAACAATAAGATGCCAGCCACTTTTGTCCGACAATTTCCCGATTGAGAACATTGATGCTCCTCTGAGAGGGAATCCATTCATTGTTTTTCCATTTTTACCTATCAGAAATATCAGATTTTTATTTATGTCAAACACTCCGATTTTTCTGTCAGTTGCTGAAAAGATAAAATTAATCGGCCCACCCAGATCATCTGAGCCAAAATCTCTTGTAAAAATCTCCGATCTGTTATGGTTATAAAGATACAATATACCTTTATCAATAAAAATATATTCACCAAATCCATCATTATCTACGTCAAAAATATCGAACGAATGGTCGCCGGAAAATTTCTTCAGACTGAATTTCTTTATGTTGCCATCAAAATAAATATATTGAATTGTTCCATCAGGGGCCGAACAGACAACTGAAGGTTCCGATCCGGGATTCAATCTCATAGCTGACCCGGCAGCTTTAGTAACAGGTTCTTTCAGATTTATCCTTTTATTCCCGGTACGGTCAAGAAAATAAATAGAGTTTTCATCAGCAGCTACAATGAAATCTTTCCCTGAGACTCTAAAATAATTTATCTCAGCCTTTACCTGACCTGTTGTCCTGAAAGGTTTCCATCCCTTTACTACATTGCCTGTTTTATCATATGAATATATCAATTTATCTTCCCCGGCTACAAATAGCCTGTAATTCAGGTTATTATCATAATCAAACATTGTCATTGAGTTCGTTGCCGGCGATCTGAGTTTGACAGGATATCTCTCTACATAATTCCCATTTCTATCGAGAAGATGTATATAATTTTTGCCAGAAAAGAGTAACTGGTACTTCCCGTTCCTGAAGTAGTCTATCATATAAATAGTGCCGATTATCCGTTCGTTCAGCGGTACTTTCCACAGAACACGACCGGCTGCATTTATCAGGTAAGTATTGTTCTTCATATCCTGAATGAAAATCTCTTTTGCTCCTGTTATGTGATTTGTAAAAAAGAATGGTTTTATACTTGCTATGGTGTCAAGTAATGTCTCCCATTCAGAGGTTGATTCTTCTTTGGTCTCTTCCTTAAATTTTATTGACAGACTATTATAAATCATGCCATTACTTGAAGCAAACTTATAACCTGCAGCCTGAATTTTGCCAAGTGAATTCCTGTTGGAGTTAAGAGCCTTAATAATATCTTCATTAAGAAATCCCGACAGATATTCTGTAATATGCGACGGAATGCAAAAGAAGAAATAACCGGCACGACTTGGCAGGGTATTTTCGAAATCGCGATAGGTAAGGTCATTTGCAAGAGTTTTGTTGAGGAGATTGTCATAAAGTAACCTTGTAACTGTAGCATATGAGTTTCCTGCAATCATGAAATTATCATAAAAGGTGAAATAGGCTTCATCAAAATCCGGGGCGAATCCTGGTAGCAGAACTCTTATCAGACCCTTGAAAGAGGTCCTGTAAACGGGGATTTTTACCTGATCATCGGGTTCAAAATAGTGGACTTCATTTTTTGCACCAGGCTCTTCGAGAAAAAGTTGTTCAACCGCAACACGGTTAATTAATTCATAAATAATCAAAGTATTATCATTAACAGGTCTTCCTTTTATATCAATTATCGCGCGTGTTATTTCCTCACCTGTATATTGTATAATCTTACCTGCAAGTTCTATAGTCTCCTTTGAAACGGAGCTATCCTGCTTATTGTTTAGCGTTATAGAAGGTAGAACCAGCGTTTCAAAAAGCACTGTTGATGACGGCAGAATCTTATAAGTGTGAAATTCCCGGGGTGGAAGTAACTTATACCTGAAAAGTAATTGAGATGAATCGAGACTTTCAGTATAACCGCTCAGAACAAGTCCTTCTTCACTAATATATATATCCCCTCCTGCGGTTCCCGCAAGCCTGGAAATCTTTGCTGAAAATGTTTTTCTTCCTGTTGTCAGAAGAGGTTTAAGAAGATCAGGAAGATTTGGAAAAACTACAAATATTTTATCCACATTTTTCCCTGATGCCAGTAATACTCTTGAGAAACCCGGTACATTTCTGATATCATTTCCCCTGCCTGCCTGAATAAGGGCTGCTTCAACCAGCTTTTTCGAACTGCTGCATACCATTAATCCTGAGATCAAAGTAATATAGGCTGTGTCTTTCCGGCTCTCTGTAATAAAAGGGATCCCTATAACCGGATTCCCATTTAACTTGTTCTTTGTTATCGTCTTGATTCCTGAAGAACTCAACATATCTGTAATATGTCGCACCTTTATTTCACCAGGGACCGGCATTGAAAGCATGGGCTTTATTTTCCCTTTATCATCAGGGTGAAATGATATGATAGCAGAGCCATCATTAAACAACTTCTTAAAGTTCTCTTTATTCAGCTGATCAGCAAGATATTTCAGTTCCTGGTTAAAACTGTCCAGCTCCTTTACCTTCCCTATTTCTCCAAATAACCCCCTTCCTGTCGTAAGCGAATTCATGAAACTTTTAAGATCCACTGTTTCAATAACTATACAGGCATCAGGAGAAACTACTTTGAAAGGATCTGTAAACAAGTCCTTTCTGCCCTGCTGGAGAAAATATCCCAGTATTGCGAGACCTGAAATCAGGAGTACTACCGAAATAATTGCAATCCTTTTCCCCACGGTTAAACTTTTATTAGTCAGATCCAAAATTAACAAATAAAAGATTACGCCTGCTGCAGAATAGGTTTTAACAATACCTGTTCAAGATTCCTTTGGAATCTGATCATTTTGGCACGCAATTTGAATTATTGATATTACACAGGCAATCTCAATAATATCCCTGACCAAAAAGGGCAGCCAGGCCAAAAACCTGGCTTTTATTTTTTGAGCTAAAATGGCCTGTACCCGATTATTTCTCTCACTTCCTTCACGGTTTTTGAAGCGCTTGCCCGGGCTTTTTCAGCACCATCAGCAACAACCTTTGAAAGATATTTATCATTCGCGAGTAGATCATTGATCCTGATACGTATAGGTTCTGTAAACTTTATAATATCCTCGGCAAGTTGCTTTTTCAAATCTCCGTAACGGATTTGGCATGAGGCATATTTATCGGTGAAAAATTTAACAGTATCCTTATCTGATACTATATTCATAATAGCAAAAAGGTTCTTTACAGGTTCAGAGGGTTCCTGACCAGGTGCAGTTGGACCAGAATCTGTTACTGCTCTCATCACTTTTTTCTTTATTTCCTGTGGGGTATCGGAAAGGAAAACACCGTTTCCTTCACTTTTGCTCATCTTCCCTGAACCATCCAAACCTGGGATTTTAATAAGCTGCTGACCAAAGTTATATGCATCAGGTTCGGGAAAATATTTTACCTCATACATCATATTAAACCTCCTGGCAAATCTTCTTGTCATCTCAACATGTTGCTCCTGATCTTTACCTACAGGTACTTTATTGGCCTTATGAATTATTATATCTGCAGCCATCAATACAGGATAAGTTAATAATCCTGCATTAATATTATCGGGTTGTTTTCTTATAATATCTTTGAATGAAGCGGTTCTTTCAAGTTCACCTACATAAGCATTCATATTTAGTAAAAGATATAGCTCAGATACTTCCGGAACATCACTCTGAATGAAAACGGTTGCAATTTCCGGGTCAATGCCGCATGCCAGATATTCTGCAAGAACCTGTTTAATATTCCCATGAAGGTCTTCAGGTTTAGGATGAGTTGTAAGTGCATGATAATCTGCTATAAAGAAATAACAGTTATTCTCTTTCTGCATCCTGAGAAAGTTTTTTAGTGCTCCAAAATAATTTCCAAGATGCAGGTTTCCTGTCGATCTTATTCCACTCACAACTGTGTCCATTTTCTCTTTTAATAAAATTCTGCCCAAAGCTAATAAAAAAAGGCTCATTGCCCAATTTCTGCCCCCCAACCTCCCTAAAGGGGGGCTAATTCAGTAATATTAAAAAACAAGAATAAAAACGAGATTTAACCCCCCTTTAGGGGGGAAGGGGGGCAAATTCTATAAAAAATTGTACCTTTGCCCAACTAAATAAAACAGGCCATGGAATCGACTAGACAGAAAAAAGTATCACGTTTAATACAGAAAGAACTGGCCGACATCTTTCTTAAAAGGGGGAATGAGTTCGCCCACGGTAAATTAGTATCAATCACAAGAGTAAGAGTAAGTCCTGATCTTTCTTTTGCTAAAGTTTATATAAGTATCTTCCCGGCAACTAACCAGGATGATATCCTCCAGGCTATACAGGAACATAGCTCAAAAATCAGATTTGATCTTGGTCAGAAAGTCAGATCTCAGCTTCGTATCGTACCTGATATTGCCTTTCATATTGATGATAGCCTTGACTACATTGATAAAATAGACAAGTTGCTGAAATCCTAGCATATATGCAGTACGAACCTCTAAAAAGATCGTTGGGCCGGTTCTTCGCAGGATCTCCGTTTATGAGAAAAACCCTCTACTTTCTTCTCGACCTCCTGCTTCTCCGTACCTGGCATGTCAAAAAGGCTTTACGAAAAATTGCCCGGCAGTTTCCTGTGGAAGCCTCAGTTCTGGATGCGGGTTCAGGTTTTGGTCAATATACATGGAGGATAAGCAGAATGAACAGGGCATGGAAGATTAAAGCTATAGATATCAATAGCGAACAAATAGATGATTGCAACAGTTTTTTTGAAAAAACAGGGTTATCAGACCGGGTTCTGTTCCAGACTTGTGATCTCACAACTCTGGCTGATCTGAATTGTTATAACCTAATTTTGTCAGTTGACGTAATGGAGCACATAGAAGAAGATTTACTTGTTTTTCAGAATTTCTATAAATCGCTGAAGATCAATGGTATGCTGTTGATATCCACCCCTTCGGATAAGGGAGGCTCCGATGTACACAACGATAAGGAAGAGTCTTTCATTGATGAGCATGTAAGAGACGGATACAGTATAAAAGAAATAAATGAAAAACTTGCACAGGCAGGTTTCAGGAATATTGAGGCCCGTTACACCTATGGAATACCGGGAAATATCTCATGGCGCCTGTCCATGAAATATCCCATAAAAATGCTTAATGTATCTTATCTCTTTTTTGTTCTTCTCCCTTTTTATTATTTGATTTTTTTCCCTGTTTCAATAATTCTTAACATTTTTGATCTCTATAAAACTCATAAAACCGGAACCGGACTGCTGGTTACCGCCAGAAAACAAGAATAGTGAAGCTCTCTTTATACATAGCAAAAAGATACCTGTTCGCAAAAAAATCGCGGAATGCAATTAACGTTATTTCAGCAGTCTCTGTAGCCGGAGTTGCGGTTGGCACTATGGCTCTTATAATTATTCTTTCGGTTTTTAACGGGCTTGAAACAATGGTAAGTGCGATCTTCAATACGTTTGATCCCGATATTAAAATAACAGCTTCAGAGGGTAAAACATTCATTGCCGACACTGCACGCCTGAAGCTTCTTGCAAAAGTTGAAGGATTGTCCTGCTATTCTCTGACTATTGAAGAAAATGCTCTCCTGAAATATGGTTCGCGGCAGACTATTGCTACTATTAAAGGTATCGATGATAACTATGCTATGGTTTCAAATATCGACAGTTCCATGTTTGAGGGTGAATTCACCCTCAGAAGCGATAAAGGCCGTCCTTATGCTATCCCCGGCATCGGAGTCGCACAACATCTTGGTATCAGGGTTAGCTTTATCACTCCATTGGAAATAATATTCCCAAAGAAGACAGGAAGTACCAGTTTCAATGCCGAAAACGCATTAAATCATAAGTTTATTTTTCCTTCAGGGATTTTTGAGGTTGAAAAAGATTACGATTCCAAATATGTTTATATTCCAATTGATTTCGCACGCGAACTGACTGAAACTGGCGAAGGGGTGAGCACTCTTGAGATCAAACTCTCAAAAAATGCCGATCCAAACACTGTAAAAAGAGACATTATAAAAATCTTTGGAAAGGGTTTTGTTGTTCAAAACCACGATGAGCAACAGGCTATCTTTTATAAGGTAATGCGATCCGAAAGGCTGGCTATCTTCTTCATCCTGACACTAATCCTTATCATCGCTTCATTCAATATTATAGGTTCACTTACAATGCTTATAATTGAAAAAGAGCGTGATATCGAAATACTGAAGAGTCTTGGAGCAGATAATAATCTGATCAGAAAGATTTTCATATTTGAAGGATGGATGATCTCAATAATCGGAGCTTTTTCAGGCATAATCCTGGGTTTTATCATCTGCTGGTTGCAACAAACTTACGGGCTGGTAAAACTTAATAGTGAATCTCTTATTATGGATTCATACCCGGTAGTATTGAAGATAAAAGATTTTATAATTGTACCCGGAACAGTCCTTTTGATCGGATACTGGGCTGCCTGGTATCCTGTTAGGTTTCTGACAAAAAAATACCTTAATAAAGACGTTTGATAAATATATTTATACGCACAAAACTAAATGAGAAAAACCCTTAATAATAAAATACTATGACCAGGTTTGCTTTTCTCATATTGATCATCATCTCAATAATGATGGGATCCTGTTCCGGAAAGAAGGATAAGCTGGACAAGAAAAATTTGATTCCTGAAAAAGATCTGGTTTCGATATTAACAGATATCTATATCACTGATGGATTGCTTACAATTCCGAGAATTACTATCGGGGCTTCTTCTCTTGACTCTATAACAACATATTATCACGTTATTGAAAGTCATGGTTATTCTAAAGAAGCCATGGACAAAACGATGAAGTACTACTTTATTGAAAACCCAAAAAGACTTAATAAGATATATGATAAGGTACTTGGAATATTAAGTGAGATGGAATCGCGGGTCGAAAAAGAAGTTGCTCTGGAACAGGCACGTAGTATGAACCAATGGCCGGGAAAAGATTTCTATTCATTTCCCGATATCTCAGGCAACGATTCAACCATGTTCAATATGATCATTCACAGACCAGGTCTTTATACCCTTACACTTACTGCCACTCTGTTTCCTGATGACCAATCGGTTAATCCAAGATTAACCATATATTCAATCAGTCCTGACAGCATAGAAACAGGAAAAAGGAAATATATTAAAACAGTTGATTATTTAAAAGACGGCCGGCCACATACCTACAAACTGAACATCCCCGTTCCGGATAAAACAATTCTTCACTTAAGAGGATGGCTTTATGATTTTGAGAACCCTTCTTTTAATATAGAAAAACATGTAAAAATAGAGAATATCTCATTTACATTTACCTCAGCGGGTGTATGAAACGCTTCACCGCTCAATACATTATTACCAACTCCGGACCACCCCTTAAAAAGGCAGTGATAACCACTGAGAATGATGGAACTATCATCAATGTCGAAGATACCGGAGGAGATCTGAAAGAAATACATTCTACTGAATTTTATAATGGCATTATAATTCCGGGTTTCGTCAATTGTCATTGTCACCTGGAACTTTCGCACCTTAAAGGTCAAATCTCAAAGAACAAAGGTCTGGGAGGCTTTATTGAACAGATCAGAAACAAAAGGGATAATAATAAAGAGAATACCATTTCTTCCATGAGTATTGCTGATAACAATATGTATAATGAAGGGGTGGTTTTATGTGCTGATGTTTGTAATACTTCCGATTCCTTCAACGTTAAAAAAGAGAGCAGGATCAGGTATATAAACCTTCTTGAAGTTTTTGGCCTTGATCCGGAAAAAGCCGGAAGACGAATAGAAGAGATAATCAAAATAGCCGGAACAGCCGGGGAAATGGATCTTTTGTATTCACTGGTTCCCCACTCGGTATATTCAATGTCGCTGACTCTGTTCAGGCTTCTTAAAAATGAAAGTTTAAATAACAGGATAACTTCAATTCATTTTATGGAGAATCCAGGAGAAAAAATATTCCTCGAAAATCATTCAGGCCCACTTTTCTCTTTTTACGAACGATCAGGATTGATCCCTTCACGACTGGAAACTGTTAAAAGTCATGCTGATGCAGTTCTTAATGAGATAACAAAATCTGGGAATCTTATCCTCATCCATAATACTTTTGCTGACAGAAACACCATCAGCATGATCAGGGAGAGGACGAATTTATTCTGGTGTCTTTGTCCCAATTCAAATATTTATATTGAAAATGAATGCCCCCCTGTAAAAATGCTTGCGGAAGAGGGTTGTGAGATTGTAATCGGAACCGATAGTCTGGCCTCGAATAATAATCTCAGTATCCTTGAAGAACTTAAAACACTCCAGTTTAACTTTCCTGATATCTCAATTGAAGATCTTGTATTGTGGGCCACGCTTAATGGCGCCAGGGCATTGGGAGAAGAGGATCGGTTCGGAAGAATTGAAACCGGGACAAAGCCAGGACTTTTACTTCTTCAGAATGTTGAGCTGCATAATATGAAACTGCTGCCAGAGAGTTTTGTAAGGAGATTGATATAATTTATCTCCCACCACTCATTTAAACTTAATTCAATATGGGATTATGAGATTGCCGCGCCCTCCTTCACGCCTTCGCCAAGGCTTCAGCGCGGGAACCGTCGGGCTCGCAATTGCGAGGATCCGCCAGTTGGCAGAGACGAAGCAATCTCATGGGATATTCTGCAAATATTGCTAATTTTGTTCCTGGGTAAAAGGGAGCAAAATGGCGACATTTCTTTTTGATGAGATAATATTCGGACCGGTTAAAAGCAGGCGACTGGGTATTTCACTTGGAATAAACCTGTTACCCTCCAAAAGAAAAATCTGCAATTTTAATTGTATTTATTGCGAATGCGGATGGACACAGGATATAAATAAAGCTGTCAGCCACCTTCCCAGCCGTGAAGAGGTTTATAATGCTCTTGAGCGCAAACTTTCAGAGTTGAAAACTAAGAACCTGCCCCCCGACGTAATAACATATGCCGGTAATGGAGAACCCACCCTTCATCGCGATTTCTACGGAATAATTGATGACAGTATTATATTAAGGGATAAATACTTTCCGGGGGCTAAAATTGCAGTTCTTTCAAATTCCACAACAATTGGAAATCCACAGGTAAAAGAAGCTTTACTAAAAGTTGATATGAACATTCTGAAACTTGACTCAGCGTTTGATTCAACTATTAAAATACATAACCAGCCAAGAATTAATTTTAGTGTTGAAGAGCTTATCAATAACCTCATCGAATTTGAAGGAAAGGTCATCATCCAGACACTCTTCCTGCGAGGGATATATAACGGGAAAGTGATCGATAATACAACTCCCGTTGAAATTAATGCATGGCTCAAAGCAATAAAAAGAATAAGACCTTCGGAAGTAATGATCTATACGATATCAAGGGATACTCCTGAAGGAGGGCAACTGACTAAAGTACCATTAAAGGAACTAAAGGGAATAGCTGTATTGGTAGAATCATTGGGAATTAAAACACAGGTTTCAGGTTAAGATTGAATAAACCCTTAAATATACTTATCTGTCCTCTTGAATGGGGATTGGGTCATGCCACCCGGATGATCCCACTGGCAAGGAAGCTCCGGGAGATGAATAACAATATCATTATCGGATCAGGTGAAGAACATATATCACTGATTAAAAATGAATTGCCCGGATTATCCTATATAAGCTTTCCCGGCTTCAAACCCGGATATTCACGGTTCGTTCCTCAATATATGTCGCTCCTGCTTAAAACGCCGGTACTCCTTTATCATATAATCCTGGAACATTACATATTAAAAAGAATTATCCGGGAACTAGCTGTTGATATAGTTATCAGCGATAACCGGTTCGGATTATGGAACAATAAAGTCACTTCAGTATATGTGACTCACATGCCTTTGATCCCGTTCCCCAAGCTTCTGAAATTTCTGGAACCCTTAGGTGTATTTATGCACAGGATAATTATTAAAAAATATTCTCTTTGCTTTATTCCTGATTTACCCGGAAATCTGAATCTTTCAGGCAGGTTATCACATGGCATCAGACTTCCTGATAATCTGAGGTATATTGGGATTTTATCGAGATTTGTGCATTCTGATCAATCCAACATTGACAATACGGTAGAATTTCGACATAATACAGTCATTCTTTCAGGGCCGGAGCCTCAGAGGGGAATCCTTAAGCAGAAGCTTGTTACTCTTCTCAGAGACAAAGAACCAACGACTGTTATACTTGAGGGGAAGCCGGGGAAGACTGATGTAATAGAAAGAACCGGAAATATTACTTTTTATAACCATCTTCCTGCTTCGCAGATGAAAGCTATGATTACCGGCGCCGAAAACATAATCACCAGGTCGGGCTACACCACAATTATGGAACTCGTGAGTCTCAATTGCACCGCATTGCTTATTCCCACGCCAGGTCAGACAGAGCAGAAATATCTTGCAGATTATCTTTCGGGAATGGGGTGGTTTTGTACCCTTTCGCAGAATGAATTGAGAGCAGGAATTGCCTTTATTCCGGATAAACCGTTATGGCCCGACGGAATAATAGCACAAAGCGCCATCCTGTTAACCAGGGCAATAGATGAGCTCTTAGAAAAACATCATAAAAAGGGCTAATCCAATAATTCCGGTAAAAAACCCGAACCAAACCTGTTGAGGATTATGGAAATTTAGCTTTAGCCTTGAAGAAAGGATCAATCCTCCTGCAATTACCGCTGAAATCAGATACCAGACCAGCGGAGTGAACATTTTTAAAGAAAGGATTATTACAAGGGCTATAAGAGCCCCTGCACCAACCGAATGAAGTGATATCTTCCATCTGAAATTTATAACTGTAACTATCAGAGAGAGAAAAGCAGTAGCGTAAATAAATGATTTAAAAAAAACAGGGATAGGGAACCGGAAAATTATAAATGAAGTAGTACAATAGAGTATGGTGGTTATCACCAGAGGGATAATCCGTTCTTTCCGGTCGCTGAGGCTCCATGAGCTGATAATATTCATGTGAATGAAAAAAGGCAACAATGAAAGCGGTAACAAAACATTATTTACCAGCAAAATAAGGAATAATAATTTCTTAACTGGAAAAGGGAGATAACCGAACAGAGTTGGCGCTGAAAAAATGATTGCAATTCCATAGACAGGCATCAACAACGGATGAAAAATAACTGTGATTATTTTTGCCAGTGTACTAAAAGAATCTTTTGGTTCATTTGTGTTCATCATATCTCCCTCCTGAGTCTTGCAACCGGAATATTAAGTTGTTCACGGTATTTTGCAACTGTCCGGCGAGCGATCTGGTACCCTTTTTCCTGGAGGATATCCGTGAGACTCTCATCCGTCAATGGCCTGCGTTTTTGTTCATTTTCAATACAATCCCGCAAAATCCGTTTTATCTCTCTTGTTGACACTTCTTCTCCGCTATCTGTCTGAAGTCCTTCTGAGAAGAAAAACTTTAAAGGAAATATCCCAAAATGAGTCTGCACAAATTTACTGTTGGCAACCCTTGATACAGTTGAAATGTCAAGTCCTGTCATTTCAGCAACATCTTTAAGGATCATTGGTTTTAATTTTGTCTCATCTCCGTCAATAAAATATTCCTGCTGGTATTCAAGGATTGCATTCATTGTCAGTAACAGGGTGTTCTGCCGCTGTTTGATAGCATCGATAAACCATTTGGCCGAATCAATTTTCTGCTTCACGAACATTACAGCATCTTTCATCTCTTTTTTCTGACTTTTATCTTTACTGTATGAATGAAGCATTTCGCTATATGCGGAACTTAATCTGAGTTCAGGCAGATTTCTTGAATTAAGATGAAGGTCAAAGCCATCTTCTGAAAGTTCAAGAATAAAATCAGGGATTATGGGTTGTGAAGTTTTATTATAAGGATCGCTGTAAACACCGCCTGGTTTGGGGTTAAGTCTCAATATCTCTTCAATGGCAGATTTAAGTTCATTTTCAGTGATACCAAGTCGTGCTATGATTTTATCGTAATGCCTTTTTGTGAACTCATCAAAATGTAAATCAAGAATTGTATATGCAAGCTTCATTGAAGGTTGCGATTTGTCACGCTTTTCAATCTGCAGTAACAGGCATTCCCTGAGGGTTCTTGCCCCGACACCGGCCGGCTCAAGATCCTGAATAATATTAAGTACTTCTTCGAGCTCACTCTCTGTAGTTTCAACATTCTGAAGGAAAGCAAGATCATCAACAATGTTTACCAGTTCTCTTCTCAGATAACCATCCTCATCGATATTCCCCAGGATGTATTCCCCAAGAATTTTCTGTTTATCGGTAAGATCCCTGAGACCCAGTTGCGATTCAAGATGTTCCTGAAATGAAAATCCTACAGAAAAAGGGATCTCAGTTCTCTTTTCTTCATCTTTACTATAGTTTTTTGCCTGAAGGCGATAGTCAGGAATTTCATCCTCTTCAATATAATCATCGAGTGTGAATTCATCCTGATCCTTATCTTTTTCATTCTCTTCGAACTGATCTTCTTCTGCTTCTGAAGGAATCTCTTCTTCCTCAGCGCCTTCCTCCAGGGCAGGATTTTCTTCAAGTTCTTTCTTAATACGCTGTTCTATCTGCAAAGTTGGAACCTCCAGCAGCTTGATCATCTGGATCTGCTGCGGCGAAAGCTTCTGAAGCAACTTCTGTTGTAACCTTTGCTTTAACATTCTCTTCTCTTCAAAAAAGTCTCCCTGAATAAGATACTCTAAAATTCAGCACTCTTTGGCGTCCTTGGGAAGGGTATTACATCCCGTATATTTGACATTCCGGTAACAAATAATATTAATCTCTCAAACCCAAGGCCAAACCCGCTGTGTGGAGCGGATCCGTATTTTCTTGTTTCGAGGTACCACCAGAAATCTTTTTCCTGTAGTTTCAACTCTTTAATACGTGCAAGCAACCTGTCATATTGTTCTTCTCTCTGAGATCCTCCGATTATTTCACCTATTCCGGGAAACAGGACGTCCATGGCTCTAACGGTTTTGCCATCGTCATTCTGTTTCATATAAAAGGCTTTTATCTCTTTTGGATAATCTGTCAGGATCACTGGTCGCTTGAAGTGCTCTTCAACCAGATATCTTTCATGCTCAGCCTGCAGATCGCGGCCCCAGCCAACCTGATATTCCCATTTTTTTCCCGAAGATGTGAGAATTGCAACTGCTTCAGTATATGTTATTCTTACGAAATCATTCTCCAGAACAAATTTAAGTCTTTCAAGAAGTGCCTTATCGATCATATTATTAAGAAACTCGAGATCTTCAAGGCAGTTATCGAGGGCATATCTTATAAGGTATTTAACAAACTCTTCTGCAAGATCCATATTATCATTCAGGTCGTAGAATGCCATCTCCGGTTCTATCATCCAGAACTCGGCAAGATGCCTGGGTGTATTTGAGTTTTCAGCCCTGAAGGTGGGTCCAAATGTATAGATATCTCCTAATGAAAGAGCTCCAAGTTCTCCCTCGAGCTGGCCGGACACCGTCAGGTTTGTCTCCTTTCCGAAGAAATCGTTACTGTAATCCACAGAACCATCCTCATTACGAGGCATATTCTTAAGATCCATAGTCGTAACATGGAACATCTCCCCTGCTCCTTCGCAATCGCTTCCGGTAATAATAGGAGTATGAAGATAGAAGAATCCTTTATCATTGAAATACTTGTGAATTGCGAAAGCCATAGCATGTCTTATTCTGAAGACAGCGCCAAATGTATTTGTTCTGAATCGGAGATGGGCATTCTCCCTCAGGAATTCCATCGAATGTCCTTTCTTCTGAAGAGGGTATTTTTCAGCATCGCTTTTCCCATAGAGTTCGATGTTAACAGCACTTATTTCGACATTCTGACCCTGTCCCTGTGACTCTACCAGCCTGCCGGTTACAGCAATGCAGGCGCCTGTTGAAATATCTTTAAGAAGATTCTCATCAAATGATGCGGCATCTATAACTAATTGGATATTATTGATTGTCGATCCGTCATTCAGAGCAATAAAAAGAATGTTCTTATTTCCTCTTTTGGTCCGTACCCAACCCTTCACCAATACATCTGAACCCAACGCCGGGTTGGATAGCAGTTTTTTTACTTTAGTCCTTTTCATTATATTCATATAAAATCAAAAAACAGATTTGCAAAAATAATAAAATGTTGGCCGCTAAAGAGCATTAGATCGCTTTTGTTTTTTTATGGCACTATTTTTGTGCATTGGTGTCTTCTTTTTCAATTTATTTGACCGTATTCAATAATAATTACCCTATAAAAGAGTTATTATTTGTAGAGCTCAGAGCACAGGGCACAGAGCTCAGAATAGACAACTCTGTGCCCTGAGCTCTGCGCTCTGCGCGTAAAGAATGCATATAGATTTGAATATTGGTAAAATCTGAATAACTTTGGGTACAATAATCGAAAACCTTCAATAGCTATGGAAGAACATAAAAAAGTTATAGTTGTGCCATGGGATTTTTCTCATGTCGCTGAAAATGCATTGGCGCATGCAGTTAAGATAAGCCGTATGGTAGCTAACGATATATGTCTTTTACATATTGTTGAAACCGGCATCAATCCCAAAGCCTATGCCGAAAAAACTACCAAATTGAAGCGCCTGGTTGAAGAAAACGGGAATAAATACAACATCCCGATTTATTATCATGTCTCCAAAGGGAGCATATTTTCAGCAATTGCAGAATATGTAAATGAAAAAGAAGCCAGTCTTGTGGTTATGGGTACCCACGGAATGAAAGGGATGCAAAAGCTTACAGGAAGCTGGGCATTAAAGGTGATCGTCAAGTCGAAGATCCCGTTTATTGTGGTGCAGGATCCTCCGGCCGACCAGGAGAGGTATCATAATATTGTCTTCCCGGTAGATTTCAGGGGTGAAAATAAGGAGAAGTTGAAAATGGCAATTTTTATGGGCAAATATTTTGAATCAAAGATTCATATGCTTGTTTCTGTAAGCACCGACAAGAATATCCTGAGAAAGACAAAAATCAATTTAAATTTTGCTATCAAATACCTGATGCAAAATAATATAGATTATGAGATCCACGATATGCCAAAAGGCAGTATTGCTGAACAGACAATTGATTTTGCACAGAAAATTAATGCCGACCTGATACTTATTGTAACAACCAAGAATATTACTTTTGCTGATTATATAATAGGAGCTTCCGAACAACAAATTATAGCAAACAGTTCCAGGATTCCAGTCTGTTGTGTAAATCCCAAAGCATCCTTTGCTAATGTCGGACAATTCATGGGTGGCTGGGGGTCATAAAAAAACTCTGAGTTTTATCTTAACAACAGGTAATGAAAAAATAATTTCCTGCATATGTCCATTGTAGTTCAGGATGTTACAAAATATTTTGGCGAACAAAAAGCTCTCGATAATATCTCGTTCGAAGTTAAAACCGGCGAAATAGTCGGGTTTCTTGGCCCCAATGGCGCGGGCAAGTCAACCATGATGAGGATTATCACCGGTTTCATCCCGGCATCATCCGGAAAGGTTACAGTGAATGGTCTTGCGGTTGAAGCCGACAATCTTGAAGTCAAAAAGCAAATAGGTTACCTTCCGGAAAACAATCCATTGTATCCTGAAATGTATATAAGGGAATACCTGGGTTTCGTGGCTTCAATTTATAATACCGGCATATCAAAGAAAATGCTGATAGATAATATTATTGAATTAACCGGACTTGCACCCGAACAGAATAAAAAGATTGGTTCTCTCTCAAAAGGCTACAGACAAAGGGTCGGACTGGCCCAGGCTCTTATTCACAATCCGGCAGTTCTCATACTCGATGAGGCCACTACCGGGCTCGACCCTAATCAGATAGTTGAGATACGCAATCTTATTAAAGAGGCCGGCAAGCAAAAGACAGTGATGCTTTCAACTCATATTATGCAGGAGGTTGAGGCAATATGCGACAGGGTAATAATAATTGATAATGGCATCATTGTGGCTGATGAATTGAAAAGCAACATATATTCCAAAATTAAACGCCCAAAACAAATAATACAGGTTGAGTTCGATAAGAACATATTGGAATCATTACTGGCAAAGATCACTAATGTAAGTACTGTAAAAAATATCCGGAACAATACCTGGTTGATTGAAGCTGAAGGTAATGAAGACATCCGGCCCTCAATATTCAATTTTGCAGTAAAAAATAATCTCACCGTGCTTTCGCTGCTGAAAAAGGAGAGTAATCTCGAAGAAGTCTTCAGACAACTGACAAACGGATAAAATTTTGTTTTCCTGTTTTTTTTTACTTGCTTTGTAAAGTAATAGAATAGTGGAAAGATTTGAGCTGATTGCAACCACAGGAAAAAAATGCTAAACCGCGGATAATTCCCATTTTACAATCACTCATTCTTCCTATTTATTACATTAACTTATTAATTAATAATATTATTATGGGATATTTATTTACTTCCGAATCAGTTTCAGAAGGCCACCCTGATAAGGTAGCCGATCAGATATCAGATGCCTTGCTTGATGAATTCCTACGTTGGGATCCGGAATCAAAGGTTGCCTGCGAAACATTTGTAACAACCGGACTAGTCGTATGTGGCGGAGAAGTCCGTACTACAGGCTGGGTCGATCACCAGGAGAGTGCCAGAAGCGTGATCCGTAATATCGGATATACAAAAGCTGAATACCGTTTCGATTGCGACTCCTGCGGTGTTATTTCAACCATTCATGAACAGTCAAGCGACATAAACCAGGGTGTTGTGCGGGCAAAACCCGAAGAACAGGGAGCTGGTGACCAGGGAATGATGTTCGGCTATGCCTGCCGTGAAATGGATAACTATATGCCTTTAACCATTGAATTGGCTCACCAGCTCCTTCAGGAACTGGCAGCAATACGGCATGAAGGTAAACAGATGAAATATCTCAGACCCGACAGTAAATCACAGGTTACAGTTGAGTATGATGACAATAACAAACCTCTCCGGATCGACACAATAGTTATCAGCACCCAGCATGATGAATTTGTTTTGCCAAAAGACAAATCACAGAAAGCTGAACTTTTTGCTGAAAAAGAAATGCAAAAGAAGATAAAGGAAGATCTTGAGAAAATCCTCATACCAAGAGTTAAAAAAACACTTCCTGTAAGAATTCAGAAACTGTTTAACGGCGATTTTAAACTTCTTGTCAATCCGACAGGCAAATTTGTTATCGGGGGTCCTCATGGAGATACCGGTCTCACAGGCCGTAAAATCATTGTTGATACTTATGGCGGTCATGGTGCTCATGGAGGAGGTGCTTTTTCAGGCAAGGATTCTTCAAAAGTTGACAGATCAGCTGCTTATGCTGCACGTCATATTGCCAAGAACCTTGTAGCTGCCGGCGTTTGTGACCAGGCATTAATACAGGTAGCTTATGCAATTGGTGTTGCACAACCGGTTGGACTATATGTAAATACCTATGGTACTGCCAGGGTAAAAGATAAGAAAGGCAATATTTTACATGATGGAGAGATTGCAGAAACAATAAATAAGCTCTTCGACATGCGACCATATTCAATTGTTCAGCGCTTTGGCCTTAAAAATCCCGTGTTCCTTCCTACAGCATCTTACGGGCATTTTGGACGTGGCAGTTATTCAAAAAATGTTGATGTCTATTATGAAGTACCGGGAAGCAAGCCTAAAGCTATTAGCGGGAACGGGAAGATGGGCTACCAGAAAAAAGTTGAATTCTTTGCCTGGGAAAAGCTGGATTATGTAGATAAAATTAAGAAAGCATTTAAATTATAAACTGGTTACCTGTAAGCGGCGTGCGGTGTGCGGTGATTTATAAAAACCGCGTACTGTAAACCGCAAACCGCAGGTCATTTTTGACTATGAACATTCTCGACGAACTAAAACAGAGCAAGGTCCTCCTTTCCGATGGAGCATGGGGCACTTTTCTCCAGGCTAAGGGACTGAAACCAGGCGAATGTCCCGAACTATGGAATATCACCCGGAGATGCGATGTTATTGAAATTGCTGAAGCATATCTGCTGGCAGGGTCCGATATCATAGAAACCAACAGTTTCGGAGGCAGCAGACTAAAACTGTCACAATATGGTTTTGGTGACCGGACAGGGGAATTCAACCGGATTGCTGCTGAAATATCACGTAAAGCTGCTGGCAATGATAAACATGTTGCAGGGTCTGTTGGCCCGACCGGCAAAATGCTGTTAATGGGAGATGTGACTGATACTGAACTATATGAAGGTTTTTGCGAACAGGTAATTGCTCTCGAAGAAGGAGGAGCTGATATTATAATTATTGAAACTATGTCAGCTCTCGATGAAGCCTCATTAGCTGTAAAAGCTGCAAGGAGAAATACCGGATGTACAGTTATTATTACAATGACATTTTCGAGAGACTCGAAAGGTGAGTATCACACGATGATGGGTGTTTCGCCTGAGGAAATGGTAAGTTCAATGAAAGAAGCCGGAGCTCATATTATTGGCTCTAACTGCGGAAACGGAATTGAAGATATGATAAGTATTGTTAAGGCTATAAGGACTGCCGACAATAAGATACCCGTTATGATTCAGGCAAATGCAGGTAAACCGGAATTTATTGACGGGGAAACTGTCTTCAGGGAGAGTCCTGAAATGATGGCCTCATTTGTTCCCGGTTTGATTAAGGCTGGAGCAAATATAATAGGCGGATGCTGTGGCACAACTCCGGAGCATATAAGGGAGATGGCAAGAGCGATAGGCCCCCCAACCCCCCTTTAGGGGGGCAGGGGGGCAAAATTTCAGAACGTCGCCTTTACTATCCTGGCGATATTATCAGACCTCCCAAGCGTATAGTAATGGATACCCGGGACACCAAGTTTAATTAGTTCTCTGGATTGTGCTGCAGCCCACTCTATACCTGCCTCTCTTGCCTCACTGTCATTTTTACACTTTTGTACTGCAGTAAAGAGATCATGTGGCAGATCTATATGAAACGTCTGAGGAAGTAACTTAATATCGTTCAGGGCAGAAATGGGTTTAATGCCAGGTATTATCGGAACAGTTATCCCTATCTTTCTGCACTCATCCCTGAATCTGCAGAACTTATTATTATCAAAAAACATCTGTGTTACAACATAACTGGCTCCTGCATCAACCTTTCTCTTCAGGTTTTCCATATCTACCTGTCTGTTAGCGGCTTCAAAATGTTTCTCGGGATAACCTGCCACTCCTATACAAAAATTGGTAGGATCAGCATTTTCAAGATTATCCTCAAGATATTTACCCTTATTCATATCAGTGATCTGCTGAACAAGCTCAAATGTATAGGTATGACCATTCTTCTCCGGGATAAACGACCTGCTTCCTTTCTGTGGATCTCCCCTTAATGCAAGAACATCATCTATCCCCAGAAACCTCATTTCTATTAGCACATTTTCTGTTTCTTCTTTAGTGAAACCCCCGCAGAGAACATGCGGAACCACAAGTATGTTATACTTATATTTGACAGCTGCCGCAAGAGCAAATGTCCCGGGACGCAGACGAACTACCCTCTTCTCAAGAAGACCGTCGGGCCGTTCTCTTAATATTGTCTCATTCCGGTGAGACGTGAAGTTAATATAGGCTGGTTCATACTCAATAAGTCTGTCAATGGCTGNATAAGTTCGTTCAATACTATGCCCTTTCAAAGGAGGCAGGAGTTCAAATGTNAATAATGGCCCNTTTGCGTTATTAATCTTTTCTATTACAGTCATTTCAAANTGATATCATAAATTNGGAGAGAGCCATTTTGCAGCTTCTTCGTTGGTAAAATTTTTCCTTTTTGCATAATCTTTCAACTGGTCTGTACCAATTTTCCCTAAATTAAAATATGTTGATCCGGGATGAGAAAAGATATACCCGCTTACTGAAGCGGGAGGTATCATTGCGAAGTTTTCGGTGAGTCCGGCCCCTATCGCATTTTCAGCTCCCAGAAGGTCAAAGATAACTTGTTTTTCCGTATGATCAGGACAGGCCGGGTAACCCGGGGCTGGTCTTATCCCTTTGTATTTCAGTTTCAGCAATTCTTCAATCGGAAGATTTTCATGCTTTGAGTAACCCCAGTATTCCCTCCTGATCTTTTCATGAAGCCATTCAGCAGTGGCTTCAGCGAACCTGTCGCTCAGAATCCTGATCATTATTGTGGCATAATCATCTTCTTTGTATTTATCAAATGCCTCATTATCAATAGCAGCAGTTACTACAAAAGCCCCTATGTTATCTGTTAATCCTGAACTTTCAGGAGCAATATAATCGGAAAGTGAGAGATTGGGGACCCCTTTCTCTTTTTGCTCCTGGTTCCTTAAAAACCTGAAAACTGAGTTAACTTTCTTTTCCCTTTTATCGGAAAATACTTTTATATCATCACCATCTGAAACCGCAGGGAATAATCCAAATACAGCTTTCGCTGTCAGTAGCTTTTGATCAATTACTTTCTTCAGATACATTTGTGCATCATCAAACAACTTCTTTGCCTCAGCTCCTTTCACGGGATCATTGAAGATTGCAGGATATTTCCCTGACAATTTCCATGCGAAGAAAAAGAAGGTCCAATCGATATAACCTGAAAGTTCTTTAAGATCTATATCCTGAAAAACATGGAGTCCGGGTTTTTCCGGTTCAAAAAGCTGAATAGTCTGCCAGTCAGTGCTAAATTTATTTTTTCTTGCTTCACTTAATATAAGAAGGTGCTTCTCCGTCTGACGGGAACTATGATCCTCCCTCATCTTTTTATACTTCTCTTTAACAGATGACACATAAGCGCTATTATCTTTCTGTAGCAGGGATGATAGTACCCCGGCAGCTTTAGAAGCATCTTTAACATGAACAACTGTATGTGAATATGCAGGCGCTACCTTTACAGCAGCATGGATCTCTGAGGTTGTTGCCCCCCCTATAAGCAGAGGAAGACCAATTTTTCTTCGTTCCATTTCTGAAGCAACATGAACCATCTCTTCCAGAGAAGGGGTTATTAATCCACTTAGACCTATGAAATCAACATTTTCAGCAATAGCAGTGTCAATGATCTTTTCTGCAGGCACCATGACTCCAAGATCAATTATCTCATAGTTATTACATGACAGTACAACACCAACTATATTCTTACCGATATCATGAACATCTCCTTTAACCGTTGCAAGCAGTACCTTTCCTGCTGTTTTTTTCTCTTTACCCTCGCTTTCTTTCTCAATATATGGTGCAAGCTTTGCAACAGCTTTTTTCATTACTCTGGCACTTTTAACCACCTGGGGAAGAAACATCTTTCCCGATCCGAAAAGATCACCTACTTCGTTCATCCCTCCCATAAGCGGGCCTTCAATTAATTCAATTGATCTTTTGAAGAGGATACGGGCCTCCTCAACATCCCGTTCAATAAATTCATCGAGCCCCCTGATAAGGGAATGTTTGATACGCTCGATGACGGGTAGTTGACGCCATGCATCTTCCACTTCCACCTTTTTACCCTCATTCTTTATACCTTCAGCAAATTTTACCAGCCTTTCAGTGGAATCTTTTCTCCGGTTAAGTACTACATCTTCAATAAGGTGAAGAAGATCCGGCTGTATTTCCGAGTAGACCTGCAACATACCAGGATTTACAATACCCATATCAAGGCCAGCTTTAATTGCATGGAATAGGAATACCGAGTGGATTGCCTCACGAACCTTGTCCGTGCCCCTGAATGAAAATGAAAGATTGCTTATTCCTCCGCTCACTTTTGCGTAGGGCAGGTTCTGCTTTATCCATTCAGTAGTCTTAATGAAATCAACAGCATAATTATTGTGTTCTTCTATCCCGGTTGCAATTGCCAGTACATTGGGATCGAAAATAATATCCTCCGGAGGAAATGCAAGCTTATCGACCAGCAGACGGTAGCATCTTTCAGCTACTTTGATCCTTTTTTCCAATGTATCAGCCTGACCTGTCTCATCAAAAAGCATAACAACGGCAGCAGCCCCGTATTTTCTCACTTTACGGGCATGTTCAAGAAAAATCTTCTCGCCCTCTTTCAGGCTGATTGAATTTACAACCGATTTCCCCTGTATGCATTTTAGCGCAGGTTCAATAACATTCCAGCGCGAAGAGTCTATCATCAGGGGAAGCTTTGAAATATCAGGTTCTGCCATGATAAGATTTACGAACTTTACCATAGCTTTCTCCGAATCGAGCATAGCCTCATCCATGCAGATATCTATTATCTGTGCCCCTCCTTCAACCTGGCTTCTTGCAACAGCCAGAGCCTCATCATATTTTTCTTCCCTGATCAGCCGTGCAAATTTTATGGATCCGGAAACATTGGTGCGCTCACCTATATTTACGAAATTGGTCTCTGGTGTAATTGTCAGAGCTTCAAGTCCGCTGAGCCTTGTATATTTCTTAATTTCAGGCCTGACTCTTGGTTTATATTGCTTTGAGGCCTCAGCTATTTTCCGGATATGATGAGGAGTTGTACCGCAGCAGCCTCCAATAATGTTCACCCATCCTTCTTTCATAAAATCCTCTGCTATTGAGGCCATATAAGATGCTGACTGATCGTATTCCCCAAATTGATTTGGCAGACCTGCATTAGGATGAACCGAAACATAAAATCCTGTCTTGGATGATAATTCCTCAACATAAGGGCGCAATTGTTCTGCTCCGAGGGCACAGTTCAGTCCTATACTGAAGAGAGGGAAATGTGAAACAGATACTATGAATGCTTCAAGCGTCTGACCCGTCAGGGTTCTTCCGCTGGTATCAGTAATTGTACCTGACACCATCACCGGCAGAGTTCTCCCTTTTTCCTCAAATACCGAATCAATAGCAAATAGGGCAGCTTTGCAGTTCAGAACATCAAATACTGTCTCGATAAGAAGGACATTTACACCTCCGTCAATGAGTCCGCGGACCTGCCCGGAATATGCCTCAACCAGTTCATCAAAAGTTATCGCCCTCGCACCCGGGTCGTTAACGTCTGACGACATTGATGCAGTACGGTTTGTCGGTCCAAGTGTTCCGGCAATAAAATGTTCTTCCGGTTCCCTGGAATTTTCAAATTCAACAACTGATTCAGCAGCTATGCGTGCTGACTGAAAGTTCATTTTATAAACCTGGTCCTCCATTCCATAATCTGACATGGAGATCCTGTTTGAATTAAACGTATTTGTTGTAATTATATCTGCCCCTGCTTCGAGATATTCCCTGTGGATACCTTTGATTATACCAGGGTTTGTGATAGACAAGAGATCATTATTCCCCTTCTGTGGTTTTGGATGATCCTTAAAACTCTCCCCACGATAATCATTTTCCAGGAGCTTGTGTTTCTGGATCATTGTCCCCATTGCGCCATCGAGGATGAGGATCTTTTGTTGAATTAGCTGTTCCAGAGAATATTTCATTATTTGATTCCTTTTCTTCCTGTATTTACTATAAAAACATCCAGATTACGGAGTTGTTCTCTTAAAGTGTAAAGTCTTTCAAGATTAACAACTCCAATTACATATTTATAAAATCTCCCACTAAAGTATTCCGACACTTCTTCAAATCCAAATAATTCCTTATCCTTTTCATCTTTATATCTTAAGTATACCTCCAGTTTGAAGTCGCGTGTGTAATGAGACACAGTTCCCTGCCGGAACTTTTTATATTCATACCTGTACCCATAAGAGTTAGCGGAGATATCCGAGAGCACGGCACTACCGGTTGCATGACCGCCGGCTCCCTTTCCGCTGAAAAACTGTTTATCGGCAAAGGCTGCCTCTGTTATTACTCCATTATATTCATTATCAACATTATAGAGGTATTTGTCAGATGAAATAAACCGCGGAAGAACAAAGCTGGTTATTGTACTTTCATTTGTCTTGCCGACATAAGGTACAAGTTTAATCTTAAATCCCTTTTCTTTCGCATACTGGATATCAAATTTTGATATAGTACTAATACCGTAATGAAAGACCTGTTCCGGTTCAAGAAACATACCATAGGCATGACCGGTAATAATACAAAGCTTGTATTTTGCATCCCAACCCTCAACATCAAGAGTCGGGTCAGATTCTGCAAAACCCTTTTCCTGTGCTTCTTTCAAAGCCTCAGCATAAGGCAATCCCTGATTATGCATTTTTGTCAGGATGTAATTTGTGGTTCCGTTCAGTATTCCACGCAGAGAGTAAAGCAGCTCATTATCATAATATTCCTCAAGATTTCTGATAATGGGAATACTTGCTCCCGCCGAGGCTTCATAAAGTAGGGATACTTTGTATTCTGACTGCATATCAACAAGTTCCTTAAAGTGTTTTGCCACCATCATCTTATTGGCCGTCACAACGTTTTTACCGCTTCTCATTGCAGTTGTTACGATATTGAATGCTTCTTCCGGATCATCAATTAACTCAACCACAAGATTGATGGAGGAATCATTCAGGATATCATTTTTATCAAAAGTAAAGTTTGTCATTGGGATCCTTCTCTTTTTTGTCCGGTCCTTAACGCAAATCTTAACTATATCGGCTTTGAATCCCTTGCTGCTGTTCAGAACATCATGAAGTCCCTGACCAACGCAACCGTAACCGAATAAACCGATTCTTAATTTTTCCTGTGTCATTTCTATAGTACCTTCCTGAATGCCTGTTCAAAATCGTTAATAATATCATCTATATGCTCGATCCCTACTGAAACTCTGAAGAGACCCGGATCAATACCCACAGCAAGTTGTTCTTTTGCAGATAGCTGCGAATGAGTGGTTGCAGAAGGTTGAATTATAAGCGTCTTGGCATCTCCCACATTTGCAAGGTGACTCACTAACTTAAAATGTTCAACCAACTCAACTGCTTTTGATTTTTTTGCTTTCAGAATAAAGCTCAGAACACCGCCGGCCCCTTTTGGGAGATACTTTTTAGCAAGCTCATTATAAGGACTTCCAGGCAGACCCGGATAGTTTACCTTCTCAACACCGGGATGTGCCTTTAGCCATTTTGCAAGGGCAAGCGTATTCTGAATATGTCGTTCCATCCTGAGTGAAAGTGTCTCAAGTCCCTGAAGAAGAAGAAAAGAGTTGAACGGGCTTATTGCAGGACCAAGGTCCCTTAATCCTTCAACACGTGCTTTTACAATGAAGGCAATATTTCCTGCTGGTGAAGTCTGGGAGAAGATCTCTCCGAAAATTTTTCCGTGATAACCTGCCGCAGGCTCAGTAAATACAGGAAAGTTTCCATTGTTCCAGTTAAAATTTCCGGCATCGGTTATTACCCCTCCAATACTCGTACCGTGTCCGCCGATCCATTTCGTTGCAGATTCAACAATTATATTTGCACCATATTCAATAGGACGGCACAGGTAGCCGCATGCTCCAAATGTATTGTCGACAACCAGTGGTAGTCCATGCTTTACAGCCAGTTTTGAAAACGCTTTAAAATCAGGGATCTCGAAGCCGGGGTTGCCTATTGTTTCAACGTAAATGGCTTTAGTACCGGCATCAATTAGTTTTTCGAAGGAAGCCGGATTAAGATCTTTTGCAAATCTTGCCTCAATTCCGAAGTTGGCGAATGTAACCTTAAACTGATTATGACTTCCGCCGTAGAGAAAAGGTGAAGTGATGAAGTTTTCTCCATTCTTTAAGATTGTTGTAAGCGCAATGAACTGCGCTGCATGCCCCGAAGAGACTGCAAGCGAAGCGACACCTCCTTCCAATGCAGCAACCCTTTTCTCGAAAATATCGGTAGTAGGATTATTCATACGTGTGTAAATATATCCTCCTTCTGTCAGCTCAAAGAGATCTGCTGCATGTTTTGCGTTTTTAAATACATATGATGATGTCTGGTAGATAGGCACTGCTCTGGATAATGTATCTTTATCCGGTTGATGACCTGCGTGTACCTGCAATGTTTCGAATTTTATTTTTCTATTTTCCATTTTATTTAATTTTAAGTTTTACTAATACCGGCTAAACAGATATATGTATCTTGTTTAGACCTCCGGTTGTTGACTAAGATAAATGACTGAATACAAATCAAAATGTTTACCGGCACATGCACATAGGCATGAGCGGCATGATAAAGTTGTTGTGTGTTAAATGAATTGAATCCATGGTTACCGTGTTAAATTTTTATCATCTCCCGGCTTTCCGGGATTAGGTTTTGGCACCGTTTTCCGCCAGATGGCGGATTGGTTGCCAGGGTTTCACAGAGCCTAATCTCTTCACCCTTCTTAATAAAAACCAAACACCCTTTTAAAGGAAGGAATATTTGATTTGTGGGGTCAAAGGTAAAAAGGATTTTTGGAAATACAAAATTTATAGCCCATTTCTCCCCTTTTTGACTCCTTACCGCCCTAAAGGGCTCTTTCTCTGCCTGTTTTTTGCCCCCCTTTAGGGGGGAAGGGGGGCAAAAATCAGGGCAAGAGCTGGGTCAGGTGTCAAAAAAACTAAAATTTACCTTACTTTTGTCCTACAAAAAGCAACATAATGCAAAACAACCTTTTCATCTATAACAGCCTTTCGAAGAAGAAAGAACTCTTCAAACCACTTCATCCGCCATTTGTCGGTCTGTATGTTTGCGGTCCGACCGTATACAGTGATACCCATCTCGGACACGCCCGGCCGGCAATAACCTTTGACCTTCTGTTCCGTTATCTGACCCATCTTGAATACAAGGTCCGTTATGTCCGTAATATAACCGATGTCGGACATCTTGAAAATGAGACACTTGGAGAGGGTGAAGATCGTATTGAAAAGAAAGCCAGGCAGGAACAGCTCGAACCAATGGAGGTTGTACAGAAATATGTAAACATCTATCATCGGAACATGGATCAATTAAATACCTTGTCACCTTCAATTGAACCAAGGGCTACCGGGCATATTGTGGAACAGATTGAACTTATCAAAATCCTTATTAAAAATGGCTATGCTTATGAATCAAATGGCTCGGTTTATTTCGACATATTAAAATATAATGAGAAATACAACTATGGTAAATTGTCTGGCAGGGTTTTAGACGAACTTATCAGTAATACCCGCGATATCGAAGGACAGGATGAAAAACGGAACTCGTTCGATTTTGCACTCTGGAAAAAGGCCAGCCCTGAACATCTAATGAGATGGCCATCTCCCTGGAGCAATGGTTTCCCCGGCTGGCACCTGGAATGTTCAGCGATGAGTATTAAATATCTTGGTGAAGAGTTTGATATTCACGGAGGAGGAATGGATCTCCAGTTTCCCCATCATGAATGTGAGATAGCACAGTCGACAGCTGCCCTTGGTAAAGAATCGGTCCATTACTGGATGCACAATAATATGATCACTATAAACGGTCAGAAGATGGCCCGTTCACTCGGCAATTTTATTACTCTCGATCAGCTTTTCAGCGGAAATCATCCGGTGTTAGAGCAGGCATATTCGCCTATGACCATTCGGTTTTTTATCCTGCAGGCTCATTATCGCAGCACTGTTGATTTTTCTAATGAAGCCCTTCAGGCAGCTGAAAAAGGACTCCAGAAGCTTATGAAAGCATTAGCTTCTCTCAATAAACTCAAACCATCAGATCAATCAACAATTGACATCATCAAACTGAAAGAAAAATGTTATGAGGCGCTTGATGATGATCTTAATAGTCCTGTATTATTGTCTCATCTGTTTGAAGGAGTGAGATTTATCAATTCAGTAATTGATGGCAGTGAGAAAATTGATGCTCCTGCACTGGAGTCATTGAAAACACTTTTTAACACATTTGTTTTGGAGATTCTTGGATTGAAGGATGAATCATCCGGAATGGGTGATGAGAAACTGACCGGGGAGTTGATGAATATTATTATTGATTTACGGCAAGCAGCTAAAAACAATAAAGACTGGTCCACATCAGATAAGATCCGAAAGGATCTGAAAAATGCTGGAATTGCATTAAATGATCTTAAAGACGGGGTGGAATGGGAGAGAGAGTAAGGGGAACTTAATAAGAAAGGATCATGACAACAGGCAAGAAATCAGCTCCCTTTGTTTCCTCAGCAGTTAATATCGGAGGTACCCCTCTCGGTGGCTCCAACCCTATCCGTATCCAGTCGATGACAAATACCGATACACTCGATACAAAAGCATCAGTGGCACAATGCATCAGGATCATTGAGGCAGGAGCCGATTATGTACGACTTACGGCACAGGGTCTGAGGGAAGCCGGGAACCTGGAAATCATTAAAAAAGAGTTGCGAAAATCCGGCTTCGACACACCTCTGATAGCAGATATTCATTTTAACCCTGTTGCTGCCGAAACTGCCGCCCGGCTTGTTGAAAAGGTGAGAATCAATCCCGGCAACTACGCTGATAAAAGAGCATCTTTTGAAAAGCAAGAGCTGACCGAACAGGAATACAGCCTGGAACTTGAGAGGATCCACACGAAATTGCTCCCACTTATAAATATCTGTCGCGACAATAAAACAGTCATACGAATAGGTATTAATCATGGCTCACTCTCCGACCGGATTATTACCCGCTTTGGAAACACCTCAAAAGGAATGGTGTTTTCAGCTCTGGAGTTTATCCGGATCTTCAGAGCAGAGAATTTCAATGACCTGGTACTTTCTATGAAATCCTCCGACATTGCTATAATGATCGAATCTACACGGATGCTTGTATACATGATGCAGAGTGAGGGTTTATCTTATCCTCTGCATCTTGGTGTAACCGAAGCAGGTGAGGGTGAGGATGGAAGGATAAGATCATGTGCAGGAATAGGGACTCTCCTTGCTGAAGGTATAGGAGATACCATACGGGTCTCTTTATCAGAAGATCCTGAAAAAGAGATCCCTGTAGCAAAAAAACTTGCTGGTTACTATCCCAGAGGAGTATCCCGGACAGCCCCTGATAAACCTATTAGCTTTAAGTCCCCATCATCAAAACCGGAAATTCTTAAAAGAATAAATGGTCCTCTGGTAATTTCAAATATGACATCTTTCCCTGAATTAGATGTTGCCGGATACAGGAAAGCAGGATACAATACCGATTCAGTATCCGGTGAGATAAAGAGAACCGACGGGTCATCAGATCTGCTAATAGTTAAAAATTGTCCTGTAATCATCCCGGAAGATGTTTCCCTGGTGCTCCCATACAAGATATGGTTTGATAATAGAGACAATAACAGAATATTTCCTTTATTCTCTCCCGAGACATTTCACCAGAGCAGCTACAGATCACAGAAACTAAATGTCTTGCTGACCGGATCTCATTTCAATATTGAATACCTGAAAAATCCTGATCCTGCAACAACACTTGTAATTTTCACATTTAGTCCTGAAAAAGAGAAATATGCACCTCATAACTTTCTGAATGCCCTTGAAGAAAAAAACCTTAGTTATAATATAGTCCTGAATCCCGTTTTCAATGAAAATAATCTGGAAGACCTCCAGATTAAAGCTTCTTCACTTCTTGGCCGTTATGTTATTGATAGAAGAATTGCCGGGATTTCTGTGACTAATTCCGGAGAGGTGGATTTCGGTGATGTAACGGCTCTGGCCTTTTCCATACTGCAATGTACTGAAACCCGCATCACAAGAACTATGTACTTGTCGTGTCCGACCTGCGGCCGTACTAAATTCAATCTCCAGGAATCAGTAAAAAAAGTTAAAGAGGCTACAGGGCATCTCAAAGGACTAAAAATAGCTGTTATGGGATGCATAGTAAATGGCCCTGGCGAGATGGCAGGAGCCGATTATGGATATGTCGGTGCTGCCAATGGCAAGGTTCATATTTACAGGGGAACTGTTCCGGTTTGTAAGAACATTCCGGAAAAAGACGCCTTGAAAGAGTTACTTAAGGTAATTGAGAATGATCAAGCCAACCTGTAATCCAGCTGTTTCTTCTGCAGATCAGCTTTTACAACCTCAATATTTACACGGTCACCAAGAGTGTAGATTTTACCCGTTGAACGTCCTTTAATGCAATAGTTCTCCTCATCATATTCATAGAAATCATCAGCAAGCTCCCTGATATGGATCATCCCCTCGCACTGATTCTCAACTATCTCCACATAAATTCCCCACTCGGTAACTCCTGAAATAACCCCTTCAAACACCATCCCGGTTTTGTCACTCATATACTCAACCTGTTTGTACTTAACAGATGCCCTCTCAGCCTCTGCAGCAAGCCTTTCCATTTTTGACGAGTGGTCACACAGTTTTTCATATTTATCCTTGCTTCCTGGATTTTCTTCATCCAGGTAAGCAGACAAAAGCCTGTGCACCATCATGTCGGGATAGCGACGTATTGGTGAAGTGAAATGAGTATAGTATTTAAATGAAAGTCCATAATGACCTATGTTATCTGTTGAATAGATCGCCTTTGCCATCGACCGCAAAGCAAGTGTTTCAATAATATTTTGTTCCTTTTTCCCGGCGACGGAGTGTAATAGTTTATTCATTGCTTTCGGCAGCGAGGTCTTATCGTCTTCAATAAGCTTATATCCGAATCGGGTAATAAAATGGCTGAAGTTGCTTATCTTCTCAGGATCAGGTTTATCGTGAATACGGTATACAAATGTTTTTCCCCTGAGCTTTTTCCCTACATATTCTGCAACATGCTTGTTCGCCAGCAGCATAAACTCTTCAATAAGCTGGTTAGCTGTACCCATTTCGCGGAATTTTATCCCGAGCGGCTTTCCTGCTTCATCAAGTTCAAATCTCACTTCAATTTTCTCAAAGGCAAAAGCGCCGGAAGCAAATCTTTTTGTTCGTAGTTGCTGAGCAAGCCGGTGAAGTAATGCGACCTGTTCTTTCATATCTCCCTCACCTGTATCAATTACCATCTGAGCTTCATTGTAAGAGAATCTTTTATCGGAATTAATAATCGTCCTTCCAAACCATTCATTAATTACTTCCGATTTATCATTCAATTCAAAAACTGCCGAGTAGGTAAGCTTATCTTCACCAGGTCTGAGTGAGCAAATATTATTTGAGAGTCTTTCAGGAAGCATTGCTACTACCCTGTCAACAAGGTAAATGGATGTCGCCCTCTGCTTTGCTTCCTCTTCCACTAGAGAGCCGGTTTTAACATAATGGGTCACATCTGCAATATGAACCCCTATTTCCCAGTTACCGTTTTCGAGCTGTTTCAGCGACAGGGCGTCATCATAGTCTTTAGCGTCGACCGGATCGATCGTAAATGTCGGTACCTGCCTGAAATCACGACGAGCCTTTATATCACTTTCAGTTATCTCAGCCGGGATCTTTTCTGCGTCGCTCTCAACCTCTTCCATAAAGCTATAAGGCAGTTCAAATTCAGCAAGGATGGCGTGCATCTCTGTCTCATGCAGACCCGGATAGCCCAGAACATTAATGATTTCTGCTACAGGATTTTTTGATTTTGGATCCCAGTCAGTCACCCTGGCAACTGCCTTCTGACCCTGCAATGCACCATTAAGTTTAGGTAATGGAATATACAAGTCGAAGGGCATGTTTTTGTTATCGGGAATAAGAAATGCAAAGTTGGGCATGATCTCAACAGTACCTACAAATGATGTCCTCCATCTTTCAATTATCTCCACAACCTCTCCCTCTGGCCTGGCTCCTTTTCTCTTTGCATAAA
>JGI24133J20442_1000008_pt1 | contig 46854 bp, 31 predicted proteins | sample BarGraNGADG00311_2_FD_20442 | JGI IMG/M metagenome (IMG submission 20442)
GTACAAATAGATCCGGTCACCATTCTTGTGGTTTCTGTCAGTCGTAAGCTCACTATAACAATAGACTGAGAGAATGATTACCAATGTAAAGCTAATGGCTAAGCCCAGCAGATTTATCAGATTGGTTACCGGTCTACGGGTGAAATTCCGGATTATTGTTTTAAAAAGATATTTCATCTCTTTTGTGTTGTTTTGTTATTTCATAAATCTCTATTTTCTTCTTTTTTTCACCCCTAAATCCCTCAAGCGAGGACTTTCAGCTTATAAAAACTTACAACGGCGATTTTGAAAGAACTGAAATCCATTAACCGCAAAGGGCTCAAAGTTTACGCAAAGGTCACAAAGAAATCTTCCTCTTTTCTTAAATCTCCCATTCTCCCTTTCTCCCTGTCACCCCTTCTTTCCTCACACTTCACACCTCACACCGCATGCCTCATGCCTCAATCCTCACTTACTCATACCTCAGCGCCTCCACCGGATTCCTCGTCGCCGCCCTCCAGCTTTGCCAACACACTGTTAATAAAGCTATTATAAGTGCAATAATTCCCGCTAAACCAAATATCCACCAGCTCAATTCCGTTTTATAAGCAAAGGTCTGTAACCATTTACGCATGGCATACCACGAGACAGGTGTTGCAATTACAAAAGAGAGGACTACCCATTTAATGAATTCACTGTTGAGCATTAATAAGACTTCGGTAATCACGGCACCATTTACTTTTCTGATTCCAATCTCTTTGGTCCGCCTTTCGGAAAAGAATGCTGCCAGGCCAAATAACCCCATGCAGGCTATGAGAATAGCAATCGTTGAAAAGATGAAGATGATCTTTCCGAATAATGCTTCCTTTTTATACAGTTGATTATAATAGTTGTCATAGAAAAAGTATTCAAATGGGCTGTCAGGGACTATATGAATCCATTGTTGCCTGATGAATTTCACCGAACCGTTAATATCATGTGCATTTAGTTTCACAGCCAGATATTTTGATTCATCCTCCCGCATGTAGAAAAATAATGGTTCTATCTCTTTGTGTAAGGATTTAAAGTGAAAATCTTCGATTATCCCTGTCACAAAACCCTCTTTTCCTTTGTCACACGAAAACCTTTTTCCAACAGGTTTCTCCCATCCGAGCTTTTTTACCGCTGATTCATTCATAAGATATTGAGTTCCAGAATATGGGCTTGCAGTATCTCCTGGTAAATATCCATCTTTCAGATGAGCTCCAAAGGTTTTAATAAAATCCTTGTCAATCTCCAGATATGTCATAGTAGGAGGGATCTGTTTATTGATTCCTTCATAGTATATAGAAGTGACCCATTTCATTTCTCCAGGTAAATCGGAAGTTGCTGCAACCGAGAGTATATTGGGTTTTGCGAGCAGATCCTGTTTGAATGATTGTATTTTAGAAAGTATTTTTTTATCATCAAGAGGAATAATCATAAGCTGTTCTTTTGAGAAACCAAGGTTCAGATTCCTGATAAATTTCATTTGATGGAATACAATCAGGGTAGATGATATCAGAGCAATAGAAACTCCAAACTGAAAAAGTACCAGGAGACCCTGTGCACCAATATGTTTTTTCCTGTGGATTAAGGTTTTCCTCAGGGTGTCCATAGGATTGATCCTCGATGATATCCATCCGGAGGCAAGTCCTGTTATCATTGTGATTGTCAGGAACAGCAATAGTATACCGGGTATTAAATTATTAAGTTTAATATTTTCTGCCAGGTTAATTCCCAGCAGAACACCAAACCTTGGTAGCAGATCCGGAACAATTAGTACGGAAATAATCAGGGATATTCCAACCAGAATAGTAGCATCCAGTAAGTAAAGAAGAATGAGCTGCCTTCTTCTTGCGCCCAATATTTTTCTTATTCCAAGCTCAGTTGAACGACGGCTTATAATGGAAAATGAGAGATTTATATAATTTATACAGGCAATGATCAGGATCAGTAAAGCAATAGTCCCCAATATATATATACTTTTAATATCACTATTTGGAGCAAATTCTCCACCCATATCAGAATGAAGATGTATAGAAGTAAGTGGCTGAACATGATAAAGCTTATTATCACCGAAATCGCCTTCCGTGTATTCTCCTGTCACCTGGCTTACTGATTTTTCAAGTTTTTTAAAATCAGTACCCTGATTTGTAAGCAGGTATATTGACACAACAGTATTCATCCTGTTTTCCAGGAAATCATCCCAAAGAAAAGTTCTGACTGATGACATCGAGACAGCCATATCGAATTGAAGATGTGTATTCGCAGGGATGTTCTTCATTATGCCGGTTACAGTCAGATCCTTCGTGCGGTTATAATGTATTATCTTACCGATCGGGTTGCTTTTCCCGAAGTATTTGACGGCTATAGATTCTGTTAATACCACGCTATTAGGTTGTGCAAGTACTTCGTTCGTATCACCGGCAATAAGCGGGAATGTAAAAACATCAAATATCGAGGGATCGGCCATTATTATTTTTTCCTCGAAAAAGTTCTTGTCACCTGCCGACATCAACCCTTTAGGGATACGTGCAATCCGTACGGTCTTAGTTATTTCAGAAAATTTATTCTGAAGAAAGATTGCGAGTGGGGCAGGAGTCTGGACCCACGCTTCATTTGATCCTCCCATGGTAAATGTACTGTAGACTCGATATATCCTATCGGAGTTTTTATGAAATCGATCAAAGCTCAGTTCATAGCTTATATAGATCAATATGAGGCTGGCAGCTACTATTCCAATTGTTAAGCCCAACAGGTTAACAATTGTAAAAAGCTTCTGGTTCCTGAAATTCCGTAGAGTATATTGTAAATTTCTTAAAATCATTGAAATATTTTAATTGTGTATCACTATAATTATGCCACAATTGTATATATCTAATATACAGTAATATAGATAATATAATTGTACTAATACGTAAATATATTTTACAATAAAACGTAAAATATTTTTACAGATCATTGATTTTAGATTTGGAATGAAATACTTTTATTTTTAATATTCCTTTTCCAGTATGGGATGAATTTACCCCCAAACCCTCCCTGGGGGGATGGGGGGTAAAAAAACGGGCGTAAAAACAAATGCATATCAAACACATGCAAAATCAGAAAGGAAACATTCTTGTTGTTGATGACAATAAAAGCATTCTCAGTGCACTGGAGATTCTGCTCACTCCTGAATTTAATGTGGTTACCCTGCTTTCAAATCCAAACCAGATCACTTCCGAATTAAGAAAAAAGGTTTACAACCTGGTGATATTGGATATGAATTTCAGTGCCGGGGTCAATACCGGAAACGAAGGAATTTACTGGCTTGAAAGAATTAAAGAAACTAATCCGGAAATATCAGTTGTGATGATTACGGCTTATGGGGATATAAATATGGCGGTTAAAGCTCTGAAATCCGGTGCCTCTGATTTCATTTTGAAACCGTGGGACAACGAGAAATTGTTAGCTACACTTAAACTGGCTATACAGCTTAATCTTTCAAAGATGGAAGTGCAACAGCTTAAAGAGAGAGAGACAGTGCTAAAGAATGAAATAAACCGTGATCAGCGGTTCATTATTGGTTCATCGCCTCAATTAATGAGTGTGCTTAACCTGGTAAGGAAAGTTGCCAAGACTGATGCAAATGTGTTGATCACCGGAGAGAACGGGACTGGTAAAGAATTAATTGCGCAGGAAATACACCGTTTGTCAACCAGGGCAAAAGAGGTACTTGTGAGTGTAGATATGGGTGCATTAAGTGAAACGCTCTTTGAAAGTGAATTGTTCGGACATATGAAAGGCTCTTTTACCGATGCACATGAAAACAGGCAGGGCAAATTTGAAATTGCGGATAAAGGTACTCTGTTCCTCGATGAAATTGGGAACCTGTCGTTTCATCTTCAGGCAAAACTGCTCGCAGTCATAGAGAACCGTAAATTCTCGCGGATTGGCTCAAACCAACTCATCCCCACCAATATACGTCTGATATGTGCAACCAACAGGAACCTTGAAACCATGGTTCATGAAGGGCTCTTCCGGGAAGATCTTCTTTACAGGATAAACACTATCCAGATCGAATTGCCTCCTCTAAGGGATCGGGGTAATGATATTTTCGTTCTTGCTGAATTCTTTCTGAAAAAATATGCTTACAAATACAATAAGCCAAACCTGAAAATAAACCAGCAGGCTCATGAAAAACTGCTTAAGTATTCCTGGCCGGGTAATATCCGTGAACTTCAGCATACTATTGAAAAGGCAGTAATTTTAAGTGAATCAACAGTAATAAAACCCGATGATTTATATCTGAAACACAACAGTTCATTTAATACCGGCAGTTCTTTCACCACACTCGAAGAGATGGAAAAGCAGATGATTCAGCAGGCCCTTGAGAAAAATAATGGTAACTTCACTGCTGCAGCTGATCAGCTTGGAATAACACGGCAGACTCTTTATAACAGATTCAAAAAATCCGGATGATGTTCAGTAAGAACCTATATTTCAATATTATATTAAGAGTATCTCTAATTGTGATTTTGTCAGGTCTTTTGGCATATTTCATTGTTATTGACAAGTCATTACGTTTTTCAATAATCTGCTTATTGACAATAATATTTCTGACAGTCAACCTCATATCTTTTTTAAACAAAACAAATAAGAAAATAAGGTTTTTCTTTGATTCTGTCAGGAACGATGATTCAAACCTATCTTTTCCTATTGAAACCAGGAGTGCCGGTTTGAAGGAGTTATATCAAAGTATGAATAAGGTTAATCAACAGATTCAGCAGCTAAAAATTGAAAACAGACAACAGGAGCAATATTTCCGGACGTTACTTGAACACCTGGCTGCCGGGATTATTACTTATGATAAAAAAGGATTTATTCTGCATGCCAATTCATCTGCAAAAAAACTGCTTTCAATGGATGTTCTCACTCATTTGCAGCAAATTGAACGGAAAGACCTGAAAATCTTCCAGACAATAAAAAGCATAAAACCTTCTGAACGGCGACTAGTAGCCACTGTCACTGACCAGGGCGAAATTCAACTGTCTTTGAAGGCTACATCATTTAAGACCAATGATAATGAATTGGTAATTCTCTCAATACAGGATATTAAGAATGAACTTGATGAAAAGGAAATTGAATCATGGATGAAACTTATAAGGGTATTAATGCATGAAATAATGAACTCTATTACGCCCATAACATCCTTATCGGAAAGTCTATCAAATATTTATAGTGCAGGAGGAAAACCTGTTTTGCCGGAACAGGTAAATGTTAAAACTATTGCCACTACCTTACAGGGTCTGAATGTGATTAAGGAACAGGGAAGGGGTCTGATGTCATTTGTTGAATCTTACAGGCAACTGACCCGTGTGCCCGAACCCGAAAAGAAATTATTTAAAGTGGCCGACCTGTTGGGTCGTGTACAGATTCTCTATAATTCACTTGAAAAGAGCGACAGAATTGATTTGACCATTTCACTTAAAAATTCTGATCTTGAAATATTTGCTGATCAAAACCTGATTTCACAGGTCCTGATTAACCTTGTAAAGAATGCCCTGGAAGCTAATGAAAATAATAATGACGGGAAGATAAGAATTGTTGTAAGTGAAGATATTGACAACCATCCTGAAATATGTGTCATAGATAACGGCCCCGGAATATCTGAGGAAAATATTGATGAAATATTTGTCCCGTTTTTTACTACCCGTCAAAACGGTTCCGGTATCGGACTAAGCATCTCAAAACAGATCATGAGAGTCCATGGAGGCAATCTGAAAGTCAGATCGGTACCTGACAAGGAAACTTCATTTTGCCTGAGCTTCTAATCGTACCGTATCGCCTTTACAGGTGTTATCCTGCTTATTAATTTTGTTGGTACCAGAAGCATAAGAATTATTGCAGCCATTGTCCCTGCATTCAATAAAAGAATGTGTATCAGTTCAAGATTAACCGGAACAGTTTTAATATAATAAGAGGATGGATCAAGAGAAATCACACCGGTTTTCAACTGTATAAAAGCAAGTCCTAATCCGATTAAATTACCCCAGAATAATCCCTTCCCGATCAGATAAGCGGCCTGATAAAGAAATACCCTTCTTATCGTAATATCTTCAGCTCCGAGAGATTTAAGGACACCAATCATATTGGTCTTTTCAAGAATAAGTATGAGTAATCCTGAGATCATGTTAAATCCTGCCACTATAAGCATCAGCAATATGATAATTATAACGTTGACATCCTGAAAGTTCAGCCAGTCGAAGATCTGAGGATATTTCATCCTTATGTTCGTTACCTTGAATTTTGTATCTTCTTCCGTTATTTTATATCCTATTGCATCTCTGACTGCCGAGGTCATTTCATCGAGCTTGTCGAAATCATCAATGAATATTTCAAACCCGCTTACCTGGTCATCCTTCCATCCATTTAGCCTTTTGATATGTCCGATATCGCAGTAGACATACATTTTATCAAATTCTTCAAGGCTTGTCTCATAAATTCCACTGATTGTGAATTTTCTCATTCTTGGAGGATCCTGGATAAAAAGCATGGCAAATGAATCCCCGGTTTTCAACCTGAGCATATTGGATATCTTTTTTGAAATAATCACATTATTGGTGAGCCCGGTGTCAGCGACCGTGAACACACTGCCGTCGACCATATTGCTTTTAAAGTAACTCCAGTCAAAATCGCTTCCTATTCCTTTAAGCACTACTCCCTGAATATCCTCATCGGTTCTTATTATTCCTGCTTTTGTGGCAAATACCTCCAGATGTATGATCCCCGGGATCTGTTTGATGGCAGGAATAAATTTCTGAGTGTCGCTTATCGGAGTGGTTTCGAATGAGATATTCGAATCGAAGTTCATAATCTGAATATTTGCTCCAAAACCAACCACTTTATCTCTGATCTGCTGCTTGAAACCTGTAAGTATTGCAACTGCAAGAATCATCACCGCAAGACCCATAGCAATACCGATAATAGCTATGACATTTATCGGCCGTGAAAATGATGTGCCTTCACGACGTCCTTTTATGAGCCTCTGTGCTATGAAATATGGTAAATTCATCTATTGAAAAGATCCCAAATTTAAGAAATTTAAGATTAACTTCTCTGTGTAACTCTGTGAATCCTCTGTGAAACTCTATGTTAGTTCTTTTTGTTACACAGAGGGACACCTTAGAATTCTTTTAACTGTGTTTATGACCCCCTTCCCAACCTTCCCCCACGGGGGAAGGAGCACCAAAAACCTTTCCCCCTTGATAATGAAAGGAGGTAAATTTTAATAAATAGGTATGAAATATGTAGCTTTACATGAATAATCAATAGTCAGATGATTAGATTCATTTTGATCTTAGTTTTTTCAATGTTGATTAACGCCTTTGAGAAAGGTATTGGAGAAAAGAATCCTCTAATACCGGGTGCAAATCAAATTGAATTATACAGAAGCATTATTGAAGGCAGATCTGTTGCTATTGTTGCAAATCAGACATCTATGATTGGACGGGCTCATCTGGTTGATAGTCTTCTTTCTATAGGTATAAATATCAAAGTTATATTCGCCCCGGAACATGGTTTCAGAAATTTAGCCGATGCAGGGGAAACCATCGAAAACGGTAAAGATTCCGAAACAGACATCCCTCTGATAAGTCTTTATGGCTCACATCTGAAACCAACAGCTGAGGATCTGAAGGGGATTGATGTTGTAATATTTGATATCCAGGATGTTGGTGCCAGGTTCTATACTTATATATCAACACTACACTACATCATGGAAACGTGTACTGAGAATCATATTAAATGCCTTGTCCTTGACAGACCAAACCCCAATGGTTATTATGTTGATGGCAATATCCTCGATACGGCATATAGTTCCTTTGTAGGAATGGATCCGGTTCCGGTTGTTCATGGCATGACAGTAGGAGAGTATGCAAAAATGGTCAATGGGGAAGGGTGGTTGAAGCATGGTTTGAAATGTGATCTTATTGTTATTAAGTGTAAGAATTACACTCATAAAACCCTCTATGAACTTCCTGTTAAACCATCACCTAACCTTCCAAACCAGAATTCCGTTTATCTTTATCCTTCTCTCTGCTTTTTCGAAGGTACAGCGATCTCATTAGGAAGGGGTACTTCATATCCTTTTCAGGTGTTCGGAAGTCCTGATCTGCCTGACAGAGGTTTCAGTTTTATTCCCGAAAGTGTTCCTGGGGCAAAAAATCCACCTCTTCTTGGGGTTAAATGTTTTGGAACCGACCTGAGGGATGCTATTAAAAAGAAGCTGGTTCCAGAGTCAAAAGTTATTCTTGATTGGGTCATAGAGGCCTACAAAGAGTTCCCCCAAAAAGATAAATTTTTCATACCCTATTTTGATGTTCTTGCAGGAGGCCCGATTTTGCGAGAACAAATTCAAAAAGGAATGACTTCGGAACAAATCCGGGCTACCTGGAAAGAAGGATTGTCTAAATTCTCAAAAATAAGAGAGAAGTATCTGTTATATCGATAATTTTTTCTAACCGCAAAGGTCACAAAGCCAATAACCATAAAGTTACACAAAGTTACACTAAGTTTCACTGCTTTTAACTCTGTTTCATTCAGTGTTACCCCGTGGCAAAACTTTTATCTTTTTACTTTTGTCTTTTGTCTTTAAATTTTATTTTTCCCGGATAAACCTTCAGGGCCTCGGCCAATGTTTCCATAGCATTCTTAAGATCTTCAATCTTAAGTACGTAAGCTATCCGTACCTCATTCTTGCCCGATCCCGGTGTTGAATAGAAACCGGAAGCAGGAGCAACCATAACTGTCTGATTTTTATATTCAAATTCTTCAAGAAGCCATCTGGCAAATTTGTCAGCATCATCGACCGGCAATTTGACAACCGTATAGAAAGCTCCTTTTGGTTTTGGGCAATAGACTCCTGGAATTTTGTTAAGAGCTTCAACCATGTAATTTCTTCGTGCAGTATACTCCTTGTTCACTTCAGTAAAATATTCATCCGGTGTATCGATCGAAGCTTCACCTACTATCTGTCCTAATCCGGGAGGAGAAAGACGTGCCTGGGCGAATTTAAGGGCAGTGGATATGACATCTTTGTTTTTCGTAATCAGTGCACCAATTCTTACACCGCACTCACTGTAGCGCTTTGATACTGAATCGAGCATAATTACATTATTATCAATGCCCTCAAGATTCATTGCTGAGAAATGTTCGGCTCCATCATAGCAAAACTCACGGTAAGCCTCATCGGAGAAAAGAAACAAATCATGCCGCATTACAATCTCTTTAAGATGCATAAGTTCTTCCTTAGAGTAGAGATAGCCTGTAGGATTATTTGGATTGCAGACGATAATGCCCTTAGTTTTTGATGTGATCTTCCTTTCAATATCTTTTATAGGAGGAAGTGCAAAATCTTCTTTTATATAGGACGTTACAGGAACAATTTTAATCCCGGCTGTCGTCGCAAAACCATTATAATTGGCATAGAATGGCTCCGGAGTTATAACTTCATCACCTGGATTTACACATGACATAAGAGCAAACAGTATAGCCTCAGAACCACCTGTAGTGATAAGCATTTCGGTATGGTCAATATTAATTCCGATCTTCCTGTAATAAGTTGCCAGTTTACGTCGATATGATTCATTTCCTGCTGAATGGCTGTACTCTATAACCTTCAGATTAATATTGCGCAGTGCATTCAGTGCTACTTCCGGTGTATGTATATCAGGTTGTCCGATATTAAGATGGTATACTTTCCTTCCCTTACGTTTCGCTTCTTCAGAATAGGGTACCAGCTTCCTTATTGGTGAGGCAGGCATTGCTTTTCCTTTGTCGGATATTGATGGCATAATAATTTATATTAATATCTATATAAAACAGTATGCAAAAGTAAATAAATTAGAATAGCCAAATAATGATTTATCTTCTTTTAATAGATTAAATTCTCCCCTTCTCTCTTTAACCCTTTCTCCTCCTCATCCATAATTGGTATCGTTAATTTTCATATTTTTGCAGTTTTATTTAAAGAATTAAATAAGAACAAACAGCAATGGATATTCCTTCAAAATACGAACCCGGGAAAGCTGAGAACAAGTGGTACCGGTACTGGATGGATAATGGATTTTTCAAAAGCATCCCTGACGAGAGAGAGCCTTATACAATCGTTATACCTCCACCAAATGTTACAGGCGTTCTGCACATGGGCCATATGCTTAACAATACCATCCAGGATGTTCTGGTCCGGAGGGCCAGAATGCAGGGGAAAAATGCCTGTTGGGTACCAGGAACTGACCATGCTTCTATTGCAACCGAAGCAAAGGTTGTTGCGAAACTAAAAGCGGAAGGGATTGAAAAGCGCGATCTAAAAAGGGAAGAGTTTCTTGAGCATGCCTGGGAATGGACTAATAAGCATGGAGGTATAATCCTCGAACAGCTTAAACGGCTCGGAGCTTCCTGTGATTGGGATCGTACACTGTTTACAATGGATGAAAAACGATACGACTCTGTTATAAAAGTATTTGTCGATCTGTTTAATAAAGGTCTCATCTACAGAGGCATAAGAATGGTTAACTGGGATCCTCAGGCTATGACGGCAGTTTCTGATGAGGAGGTGATCTATACTGACGAAAAATCAAAATTATATTATGTCAGATATAAGATAGTCGGAGAGGATGGGTATGTTATGGTTGCTACAACCCGTCCGGAAACAATACTTGGGGATACGGCTGTCTGTGCAAATCCTGATGATGATAGATACAAGCATCTGAAAGGAAAGAGAGTTATTGTTCCAATGGTGAATCGTGAAGTGCCATTTATCTTTGACAGCTATGTTGATCCTGAATTTGGAACAGGATGCCTCAAGATTACTCCCGCTCACGATATTAATGATTATGAGATTGGTCTCAGACATAAGTTGCCATCAATTGATGTCTTTAATGAGGATGGTACAATGAACGCAAGGGCAGGACTGTTCATCGGCGTTGACAGGTTTAAGGCAAAAGAACTGGCAGAAAAAGAACTTCAGAAAAGCGGAAACCTGGTTAAGGTCGAAAATTACGATAATAAGATAGGACGATCGGAACGCACAAATGCCGTTATTGAACCCAGGCTTTCACTTCAGTGGTTTGTGAAAATGAAGGAACTGTCAACTCCTGCATTGGATGCAGTTCTAAATGGAGATGTTCATATTTATCCGGCAAAATTTAAAAATCTTTACCGCCACTGGATGGAAAATGTACACGACTGGTGTATCAGCCGTCAGTTGTGGTGGGGTCAGAGAATACCTGCCTGGTATTACAACAATAACGAATTTGTTGTTGCTCAGAATATTTCCGAAGCACTTGAAATGGCAAGGAAAGTGAGCGGGAGGGCTACATTATTGGAATCCGATTTACGACAGGATGAAGATGTTCTGGACACATGGTTCTCTTCGTGGCTGTGGCCGATAACATCATTTGATGGCATAAATGATCCGGGGAATGCAGATATTAAATACTATTATCCCACTAACGATCTTATAACGGCTCCTGAAATACTCTTTTTCTGGGTGGCAAGAATGATCATAGCGGGTTACGAGTACAGGGGGGATAAACCTTTTGATAATGTTTACCTTACAGGTCTGGTTCGCGATCAGCAGAGGAGAAAGATGTCGAAATCTCTTGGTAATTCCCCCGAGCCAATAGAGCTTATAGAGAGGTATGGAGCAGATGGAGTGAGGGTGGGTATGCTGTTGTGTTCGCCGGCAGGTAACGACCTCCTTTATGATGACAGTTTACCGGAACAGGGACGTAATTTTGCAAATAAAATCTGGAATGCATACAGACTTGTAAAGAACTGGAAAGTTGATGAGGATATAGAACAGCCTGAATCATCAAAAGTTGCAGCAAAGTGGATTGATGAGGTCATGAAGAAATCAATTATCGATATTGATGTGAACTTCAGAAAATTCAGGATATCGCAAGCTTTGATGACAACGTACAAATTGTTCTGGGATGAATTCTCAGGATGGTATCTCGAAATCATTAAACCTGAATATCAAAAGCCAATTGACAGGATTACTTATGATGCAACAGTCACCTCCTTTGAGAAGCTACTGAAGATATTACATCCTTTTATGCCGTTCATTACCGAGGAGATCTGGCAGTTGCTTATTGAGAGGAAGGATGGTGAAAGCATTATGGTATCGCGGATGCCTGAAGCCAAAAAATTCAATAAAGGTCTGATCACAGACTTTGATTCTGTGAAGGAAACGGTAAGCGCGGTAAGATCTGTGAGGAAAGAAAAGGATCTTCCAAATAAAGAAAAACTTAATCTTTTAATCCGTTCAGATAAAGATAGTTTTAATTCTGAGTTACTTCCGGTGATTAATAAATTATGTAATTTATCTGAATTGTCATTTGTTTCTGAGAAACAGGAAGGGGCTGCTTCATTTATGATTGGGACCACTGAATATTTTATACCTCTTACAGGGAAGATTGATATCGAAAGTGAGCAGCTAAAGATTAATGAGGAGCTGGATTACAACAGGGGATTTCTTGTAAATGTAATGAAAAAGCTTGAAAATGAACGTTTTGTCAAGAATGCTCCGGTCAATGTTTTGGAGTTGGAAAGGAAGAAAAAGAGTGATGTTGAATCGAAAATAAAGTCGCTTGAGGAGGCTCTAAAATCGCTGAAAAAATAATCACTCCATTTCAGTTTTTCACCCCTAAATCCCCCAAGGGGGACTTTATATCCATTCCATTTCTTGGCCCCCCCTTGGAGGGGTTGGGGGGTAAAAAATTGGGGAAAACGATGATCCTCAGGGCATCAGCTTCCTTACGAAATAATTTTGTTCTACAGGAACAAGCTCCCAATCGTTATTAAGGATGAGATGCCAACCCTCACCTGATATATGGTTTTTATCCATTTTGAAGATTTTTGCCGTGATGCGGAGATACTTTAAATTATTTGATACAAGACAACCACCCTTATCGACCGTGAGTTTACCCCAGTTATCCGATACCCTCATTGAATTATAAAGGGTCCCGAGAGTGTCGAGTGAATGAATATCTTCCGGCTCAAAATCAAAATATGGACTTTCAAGTTCAAGAAATACGACAGGTTTCTCAGTGAAGATGCTTATTTGTCTGTGAATGCTTTCTCTGATATCTGCAAGGCGTTGTTCTTCCTCCTTATTAATAAGATCAATATCATAATTTAAGGCAATGCTGCCTGCCACATCTCTGCAAATAACAGGCAACTTGATATTATATAGCTCTTTAACTGCTTTTCCCAGGTCAATGCTATCAGCATTTATCTTTTTAATATTATATCCTTTTTCATAAAGCAGCGACGCATATAATGCACCGTGAATAAATCCATATGATCTTGCATATGATTGCATCGAATAAACCCTGTCGAGATTTTCGAAAAGTCTGGATATGTATTCCTCATGCGAATTAGTGCAAAGCATAGTATACGTGAATGTTGCCAGTCCTTCATAAGTTTCAAACCGGTTTTCATCATCGGCATATTTGTGGTAGAGTTCTCTGTTTGATCCTCTGAATATAAGAGCATCCCTTATGGTGAGCTGACGTTCTTCCCCATCAGTTTTGAGTGCTTTCTTCAAAGCTTTCCATTCGAGCTTGATCCAAAGCCTTGCTTCCTTTTCATCCATATTGTTTGCATTGAAAGCTGAAGGCAAAACTCCTTCATTTTCCTGAAACCGGTGAAAAAGGCTGTGAATAGCCCGTGTTTTTATCCGGTACCCATCTTCTTCTGCCGGAAGAGGAGACATTGCAAACTGCGTTCCTCCGAATTTTACGGGACCGTTAGTTAATATGAGTTCTTTTGGGTAGATACCGGTATATACTCCATCTTTCGATTTCAGAAGGCCGTCATTATCAGGCATGTTAGCTACAGCTCTGCGTGTGACTCTTTCAACAAACAATATGGGTCCATAAAGGTTCTTTCCCCATAGCTTACCATTATCCCGATTGCATATCTCCTCAATATCTTTAAAGTATTGTGCTGCTTTATCCAGAGTAAAATAAGTCTCATCGTTTTTTCCCTTGCAGCATAAGAGCATCAGGAAGAGGGGGAAAAGTATCCACTTTTTCATTATAGCTGATTTGTCGCCCCGAAAGTAATGAAAAAATTTACAGAAAGTCAAATACGCACTAAAGTATGGGTATCCCGATTTATTAATAACTTTGAGGCGCACAGTAAAAATGATTTAAATCTTTTTCGAATTAGAAATTAATGATGGATCAATCAGATAATTTATCCTTGCTTTTCCAGGTCAGTGAGGTTGTTTCAAAGAGTTCTGATCTGGAGCAAGCTATCCTCCAGGTAATGGAGCAAATGGCTAAAAAATTCGGTATTCTCCAGGCCTTTCTGACCGTACTGAATCGCAACTCATCTAAAATTAATATCGAGGTCGCATATGGTCTGACCAAAGAGCAAAAAGAAAGAGGCGAATATAAAATAGGAGAAGGTATTATAGGGGAAGTAGTTAAGACCGGGAAACCTGTTATAATCCCTCATATATTAGACGAGCCTCGTTATCTGAATAAAACGAGGTCGACAACCAAACTTGAAGATGAAGATTCATTCATCTGCGTTCCGATTAAAGCTAAAAATGAAATTATTGGAACACTTTCCGTAAAACTTAAGTATTATTCCAACCGTTCGTTTCAGAATGAATTGCAGCTTTTGACAATCATGGCTTCAATGTTTGCCAGGCTGGTAAGGTCGCGCCAGGATAAAATTGAAGAGCTGGAAAAACTCCATTATCAGAAGCTCAGGGAACAGGGACTCTATAGTTATAACGACCGCATCACTTCACTGGTGGGCGAATCGGGGAAGATGCAGGAAGTATATGACCTGATTGCAAAAGTAGCTATAACAAATGCAACAATCCTGATCCGTGGTGAAAGTGGTGTCGGGAAAGAACTGGTGGCCAAAGCAATTCATGACCAGAGTCCGCGGAGTAAGCACCAGATGGTCAATATTAATTGCGCAGCAATTCCTGAAATGCTCATCGAAAGCGAATTGTTCGGTTATGAAAAAGGAGCATTTACAGGGGCAGACAAATTGCATAAAGGTCGTTTTGAATTAGCAGAAAAAAGCACAATATTTCTGGACGAGATCGGTGACCTGTCGCCAAACCTGCAGGTGAAATTGTTAAGAGTATTGCAGGAAAAAGAATTTCAACGCCTGGGAGGAAGCGAGACCTTAAAGGCAGATGTCCGCATCATAACAGCCACGAACCGCGATCTGGAAGAACTGATGCTAAAGAACGAATTCCGCGAAGACCTTTATTACAGGCTAAATGTTTTTCCATTATTTATTCCTCCGCTCAGGGAAAGGAGGGCGGATATCCCATTGCTTGTAAATCATTTCATTGAAAAATATAATAAAATTCATGGGCTGGAAATCAAACGGATCAGTTCTACTGCTATTGATCTGCTCATGACATATCACTGGCCGGGCAATATCAGAGAGTTGGAAAACTGCATCGAACGCGCCAGTATTCTTAGCACGGATAAGGTAATACGCTCTCATAACCTTCCCCCTACGCTTCAAAGCGCGGCATCGACCCATTCACGTGTAGACGGTGGACTGGAAGCCATCCTGGAAAATGTGGAAAAACAAATGCTGATTGATGCTTTGAACCTTTCCAAAGGAAACATATCCAAAGCCGCTGAACAACTCAAACTTACCGAACGAATGATGGGACTCCGGATTAAAAAGTACCGGATAGATCCGGTCATCTTCAAAAAATACAAACGTGCAGCAGGCATATAATTAATAAGAGACTGTAATACAGTAATTTACATATTTGGTTTTATCCGCATGATCAGAATCCTACAATTTTGTAGGATTTTTTGTTCATTCTTACCTGTACGTAGACTTTTATATCCCTCCCAAAAAACACCAATATTTTTTACATCTTCCGTAATGCCTGTCCTTTAATGGCTTATAGGCTTTTATTTTATTCTTCCTGGTTAATATTTTAAAAAGCGGCATGTGTTTGGCCTATATACCTGACATATATTAAAATATACGACAATGTATCTTTTTACCATCATGATTATTTCAAAAAGGAAGTAATAACTAATAATTAAAATGTATGAAGAAAATTGAAGCAATTATCAGGACATCAAAATTCGAAGATGTCAAAGCCCAGCTCAAGGAGATTGGCATAGACTTTTTTTCCTACTGGGACGCATCGGGGGTTGGAAATGAGCACATGCGCGGCCATCATAGCTACCGCGGAACGGTTTATGACACACAGTATATACCAAGGATTTTTATTTCACTCGTGCTTCGCGATATCAATGTTCAAAAAACAATCGATTGCATAGAAAAAGCCGCATTCACAGGTGAGATTGGCGACGGGATGATCTTCAGTTATAATATTGAGGAATCGGTAAGGATCAGCAACAGTGCCCGCGGTGAAGCCTCAACAGCCGGTCCGGGTGATGAAAAATTATCCAAATAATAATTTTATAAAACATATAATAATGACTAAAAAACTTATAATATTCGTAGCTGCATTAATTATGACGATTGGATCAGTCTGTTATGCAGATGGACCCAAAAATCCTGACCCTAGTGGTACAAACACAGGTACGGCGACAGAGATTTCAGCGGCAACTCCAGGATCTCCTACAATAATGGAAGTAGCTAACCAGGTTGGGCACAACAAAGTTGCTCTTAATATTATGTGGACCTTAATTACCGGCTTTTTAGTAATGTTCATGCAGGCTGGGTTTGCAATGGTAGAAACCGGTTTGACCCGTGCGAAAAACGTTGCGCATACCATGGCAATGAACTTAATGATATACCCGCTGGGAATGCTTGGTTTCTGGGTATGCGGTTTTGCTATCATGTTCGGAGGAGTGGGGGCAATTACTACACTGGGCGGCTTTGACGGGCTAAACCATGAATTGACAATCAAACTTTTCGGACATTCATTTGGACTGATAGGTTCAAAAGGGTTTTTTCTTAGCGGAACTTATGATGTTGCAGTTTTTGCATTGTTCCTGTTCCAGATGGTATTTATGGATACAACAGCTACGATTCCGACAGGAGCCATGGCTGAAAGATGGAAATTCTCTGCATTTGTATTATATGGAATAGCTGTTGGCACCATTATTTATCCTGTTTATGGGAACTGGGTCTGGGGTGGAGGCTGGTTAGCCAATCTGGGCAAAGAGTTCGGTCTTGGCCATGGGCATGTTGATTTTGCCGGTTCATCTGTTGTTCATTTAACCGGAGGAGTTATTGCATTTGTCGGAGCATGGATACTTGGTCCGCGTCTTGGTAAATATAACAGGAACGGATCAGCCAATGCCATTCCTCCACACAGTATCCCAATGGCTGTAATCGGTACTTTTATCCTTGCCTTCGGATGGTTCGGTTTCAACCCGGGTTCAACGCTTGCAGGTGGTGACCTCAGAATCGCAGTTGTTGCTGTAAATACGATGATTGCTTCTGCTACCGGCGCTTTTGCTTCAATGCTATACATGTGGTGGTTTAAAACTAAAAAGCCTGATGTCAGTATGATTTGTAACGGATTGCTGGCAGGTTTGGTTGCCATTACTGCTCCCTGCGCATTTGTGACAGTTGGAAGTGCAGCTTTAATAGGCTTAATAGCCGGGGTCCTTGTCGTTGAATCGACATTCTTCTTTGAAAGAAAAGCAAAAATTGATGATCCGGTCGGCGCAATTTCAGTTCATGGTGTAAATGGTGCATGGGGAGTTATCTCGCTTGGTTTATTTGCAGATGGTACTTATGGTGATGGATGGAATGGCGTAGCGGGCGCAGTAAAAGGTTTATTCTACGGTGACGGTGGTCAGCTCATAGCTGAAATTATCGGAGTATTGGCAAACCTGATATATGTGGGTCTGATATCTTACGCAGTGTTTAAGATTATCGATCTGATTATAGGGAACAGGGTATCGGCAAAATCAGAACTTGAAGGTCTCGATCTGCCTGAAATGGGTATTGATGGTTACTCCGGAACTAAAATGGATAAAAACTCAGAAACACCATTGTCAAGATAAAGTTGGTTAGCTGGAAGTCGGGAGAGAAATTCCATTTTCCACTATAATTCTCTCCCTGACTTTCATCTTTCAAACAAAAAAAGTTGTTTAATTATTAATTCTAAATCATTTGATCATGAAAAAACTNTTATTATTAAGCTCTGTATTTTGNGTATTAGTCTGTAAATTATCCTTTGCAACTCCTTCCACTCAGATATGGATTCCTTCCACGGACTTTCAAAAGTGGAAAACAATGCATTTGGGTCTCGATAATTACCTCAGAACTTCAAACATAAATGGCATTCGAGGTGCAGGTTTGTTCGATGGCGGTCTAACAACCGGGCTATTGCCTTTTGAGAAATTTCAGGGAGAAATTGGAGTTGACTACTTGTATATGGGGGATAGCAATTACGATAATTTTCCAGTTTATTTCAATGTAAAAATAGGATTGCCTGAGGGCGCAATGTTTAAAAGCTCTCCAGCTGTTGCTTTAGGGGCATATAACTTTGGATTAAAAAAGAATCTTACAAATTACAATATTTTATACGGGGAAATTGCAAAAACAATTCCTATTCTTGGCAGACTAACAGTTGGTTATTATACAGGTAATGATAAACTTCTTGTTGATGAGAATCTGAAAAAAGCTAATAGTGGCTTTTTATTTTCGTGGGATAGAACAATGACGGAAATATCAGATAAACTTTGGCTTGCTGTCGATTATCAGGGAGGTAAAAATTACCTGGGAGCCTTAAGTTTTGGAGCCTCATGGGCTTTCTCTAAAAATGTTTCAGTGATTTTTGGATATGATATTTATAATAACAAAAAAGCTTATTATAATACCAATAACCAGAATGCCAACACTTTTACTGCACAGGTTGATATTAATTTCTAAAGCAAGACCTGTTTCTCTATCATCCTGTTTTTCTATATCAATTGAATTGTTACTCAGATAATTTGTTAGTTTGTTAGAAGGGCTGTCTCAGTTGAGGCAGCTCTTTTTTTAATTTGATTCGCCCCCCGAAATACCCCCTCGCCCTTCGGGCACTCCCCCTTGGCAGGGGGAGAAAAATCTGCACTTAAGTGTAATTTCACTAAAAACCACAAAATTAGGCCTCCTTTAGAGGGAAGGTCGTGAAGCGACCAGGGTGCCAGAGTGATATGAAAAGCCCATATTTATCATAATTCCGCCAGAGTTTATTGTATATTTTTGCCCCCTTAACCAATCTTTAAATTCAAATGATGAAGAACAACGATATAATAATGAATCAGAATGAGCTGGTTCAGTTTCTTAAAAAGCCGTCAAGGGATTTTACACGTGAAGACATAATAAAGTTTATTGAAGCCAAGGGAATCGCGATGCTGAATTTCAGGTATGTGGCTGATGATGGTAAGCTTAAATCATTGAATTTTGTTCCATTCAGCAGGGATCATCTTGAGTCAATCCTTACAGCCGGAGAAAGGGTTGACGGATCAAGTTTATTCTCATTCATAGAATCAGGCGCCAGTGATTTGTATATAATTCCCCGCTACAGATCTGCTTTTGTAAATCCGTTCACGGAGATCCCTACACTTGAGATACTTTGTTCATTTTACAATTGTGATGGAAAGCCCCTTGAGAGTGCCCCTGAATATATTCTCAGAAAAGCTTATACGCGGTTTACAAAAAAAACCGTGTATACATTTAAGGCTTTCGGGGAACTGGAATATTATATCAATTCATTTCACGATGAACATTACCCGCTTGTTGATCAGAAAGGTTACCATCAGTCAAAGCCATTTGCCAAGTTTGAGGATCTCCGCATTGAAGCCCTCGAGTTATGCGCCAAAGCAGGTTGTAGAATCAAATACGGACATTCTGAAGTTGGCAGCTTTTCAAAGAATGGTGAAGATTTTGAACAGCACGAAATTGATTTCATGCCAGTAGAAATAGATGAAGCTGTTGATCAGCTTCTTATTGCCAAATGGATTATAAGAATTCTTGGTTCTGAATATGGTGTTGAAGTAAGTTTTGCTCCCAAGATCACTGTCGGAAAAGCCGGATCGGGGATGCATATACATATGATGCTTGAAAAAGATGGTGTTAATCTAATGGTTGAGAGAGGCAAACTAAGTGATGTTGCTAAAAAGATGATGGTAGGCACTTTCCAAATCTCTGACAGCTTTCGGAAATACAATACCTACATCTTATTTACATGATCAAAGACGCTAATCCGGCTGACAAAACGGAGTTTCAGACCATGCCATCAAAACAAACTGTGGAATTGAGATCTCCCGACGGATCGGCTGATATTTACATGCTTTTTGCCGGCCTTGTGGTTGCTGTGGAGCATGGTCTTGAAATGGAGGATGCACTAAAAAAAGCCGAAGAATTCTATGTTGATTATAATATCTTCAGGAATCAACAAAAAGCAAAAAAGAAAAATCTTGAATCTTTACCATCTTCATGCTGGGATTCAGCTGAATGTCTTTTAGCACAGAGGGATTACTTTGAAAAAGATGGTGTATTCCCTTCAGGGGTAATTGAAAATGTTGTTTCGAAGCTAAAGGCATTTGATGATAAAGGACTTAGCGAAAAACTGTATAACAGGAATGACGAGATAAGTACGCTTGTCAGGAAGTATATTCATTGCAGCTAACTGCATGAATACCATTAGTGGAGAAAATGACTTTAGCAATAAACATATTAAGAAACAGACAGCATGGCCATAAGAAGATTGAAATCTGCTGCTTCCTTAAAGTTCATAATCTAAATGGCTTTAAGACTCATATCCAGGCTTTTGATCTGATGTGTAAGCGCTCCGACAGAAATGAAATCAACGCCGCATTCCGCATATGATCTGATGGTCCTGAGGGTTATTCCTCCTGATGATTCTGTTTCGTACCTGCCTGAAATTTCTTTAACGGCAGAAAGAGTCTCTTTTATACTGAAGTTGTCAAGCATAATACGATCTACCCCGCCTACTGAAAGTATAGTTCTAATATCGTCAAGGGATCGTGCTTCAATCTCGATTTTAAGTTTAAGTTTGGTCTCCTTCAGATATTCTCTGGTTTTAATTATTGCCTTCTCAATCCCTCCCGCGTAGTCGATATGATTGTCTTTCAGCATTATCATGTCGTATAACCCCATTCGGTGATTCAATCCTCCTCCTATCCTCACAGCCTCTTTTTCAAGAAATCTGAAACCAGGAGTTGTCTTTCGGGTATCGAGGATCCTGGTCTTCAATCCTTTAAGCTCTTTTACATATTCATGAGTGCTAGTTGCGATTCCGCTCATTCTTTGCATGATGTTCAGAACAAGACGTTCTGACTTAAGAATTGATCGCTGCCTGCCTGAAATGTAGAATGCAATATCTCCGGGGAGTACACCGGCACCGTCTTCAAGAACAACATCATATTTAAGGTCTTCATCAATTATGGGGAAGAGCGCACCTGCAACCCTGATTCCTGCAATTATACCTTTCTCTTTGATAAGGAGCTTTGCTTTCCCGGTTTTTTCTGCCGGAATGCATGCAAGCGATGAATGATCACCATCACCTAAATCCTCAGCAAGGCTTTTTAAGATGAATTCCCTGAGAATTCTATTTTCCATTGTCAGATTCAATACGTATCTGATGAATGAGCAATTCCTGGTCAACTTTCTTTAGAAGGAAATAGACACGGAAATCTCCTTTCTCTGTCTTAAGATTGCCGATGGCATATTGAGCATCGTTTTTTGCACCCTGATGAAGGATAGTGAAATCTTTAGTCCTGTACTCAGCAAAAAAATCTTTCAGTATAGTCTCAGCTACATTTTTTTTGTAGAAATCCTCCTTATCGAGAAGAAGAAGTTCAATTGTAGAATTCATATACTTTGATAATTCAGCTGCATTTCCAGCTTTAATAGCAATAGAAATTCCCTCGGGTATTTTTGCCTGATCCTGCGCCGTGGCAGAAAGACTGCTTAAAGCGAACAATACTACCGGAATAATATTTACGGATTTCATATCAGTACAGTTTAAATATTGCGGACAAACAAATCATTGCTCTACAAATTTAATACTAATTTGATTACTAAAGACATCTTCTTAATAATAACCAGTAATATCATTAGGATTAAGATACTATAAAATGCTATTTTTGTAATACTTCTACAGTTCAGTTATAAAACAAAATTGAAACACATTTTATGAAGATCAGCTTACTGCAAACAGGAAAAACCACTGATAAAAATATGGCGGAGCTGGTTGATCTTTATGCAAATCGTATAAAAAAATATTCGGTTTTTGAGATAATTACACTTCCTGATCTTAAGAACACAAGAAATATGCCGGTTCAGGAACAAATGATTAAAGAAGCCGATAAAATTCTACAGTCGATAAGTAATGATGATTATATAATATTGCTTGATGAGAAAGGAAAGGAATTCAGAACAATAGAGTTTTCGGGCTATTTAGAAAAAATATTTTTCCTTGCAAAAAAGCGGATTGTATTTATTATCGGAGGGCCATGGGGTTTTTCAAAAGAGGTTTATAGCAAGGCTGATTTTAAAATGTCTCTTTCAAAAATGACTTTTCCCCATCAGCTGGTACGATTATTGTTTCTTGAACAACTTTACAGGGTATTTACTATTATTAAAGGTGAACCCTATCACCATGAATAGGTCATGATCTTAAAAATATGAGAGGTAAACATTATAGGATATTTCTTGCTATTCTGACGGTTGTGTTCATTATTCTGGCATATGCTACAGAATCAGTCTATTTCAGTGATTTTGAGTATCGGTTCAGAACTAAGATGTTCAACAAAACTCTGGCTGAAAAAGAAATAATTATGGAGGATTGCCTCAATGCCATGAAGCCTATTCTGGCAATGGAGAATCATCATGGATCGATCACAGAAAATAACCTTTTTTCAATAGCTGAAAAGAACAGGATAAGTATCCTGGAATATTTAGACAATAAACTTGCCTATTATTCAGATAATGAGTTTGATGTACCTGTCATTTATATTGATTCGCTTTATAGCAAGCCATTGGTTTTTCTCCAGAATGGATGGTTTCTTACTAAAACCGTTCAGGCCGGGAATGAAAAAATAGTTGGTCTGCTCAGGTTGCATACTGATTATAGTTTTGAAAACAACATTATTAAAAGCGGATTCGAAAAGGAGTTCAGAATCCCTGAAAATGTTAGTTTAAATACAGATAAAAATGCATCAGAATTCCGGATTTTTGACAAAGAAGGGCTCTTCCTTTTTTCCCTGACGTTCCCCGAGGTGAAAGCTACTACCTATTTTATTCTCATACCTCTAAGTTTTTGGGCCGGGGCATTTGTTTTGATCATTCTTCTTACTCTCAATCTGGTTAAATTGTTGGCAGGCAGGGGGAAAAATTTGATTGCTATCGGTTTTGTGTTGTTCGTTTTTTCTTTGATTTATCTTTTTATTCTTTTTACTGGGAAACCTCCGGTACTTTTTCGGACTGATCTTTTTTCTCCTTACCTTTTTTCTTTAAATAAGTTTATTCCATCCCTTGGCCATTTGTTAATTCTCGGTATAATATCAGCAATTTTTTCAGGTTTTTTTTTCAGGTATTTTCCACTAAAGGAAAGGAATGAAGGAAAGGGTCTAAAGGAATATTTGTTTCTTTCAATTTTGCTGATTACCGGAGCATTATTATTGAGTTTGTTTCATTTGATATTCAGTGAGCTGATTTCAACGTCAAATATAAATTTTGAAACTTATAAAGTGCTTGAAATGGATGCTTTCAGCATAATAGGATTCGGGTCTGTCTTTCTCCTTTTGCTGGTTCCCCTCTTTTATCTGATCAAAATACTTCAATATGTTAAGCTATTTCCACCTCGCATAATTTTCCTGGCTTTTATCCCGTCACTTTGCGTCCTGGCATTACTGTATTTTCATAATTGGGATACTTTCCTTCCTCTGGCTGCTTTTTATTTAGTACTTGCTATCAGTATATGGATATACGGAAAATTTAGCATAGGCGTGTTTAATATGACAGTAATTTTTTCGCTGATTTTCGGATTATATTCACTCTATTTCATCACAATGCTTTCTGAAGCAAAAGCCACTGAAAATCTTAAAATTCAGGCTGTCTCCTTTTCGACTGAAAATGACCCTGAAGCGGAGCACCTGTTACTTGATTTGTGGTCTGTGATCTCTAATGATACCATCCTCAATAATATGATGAAGAATGATCAATTCGAAAGGGATCTGGATAAGATATCCACCTACCTGCATGAAACATATTTTGACGGATACTGGGGCAATTTTAATTTCAGCATTGTTCTTTGTCGTAACGATGATCCATTAAGGATTGGTCCGGGCAATGAAATGTCGGAAAACTGTTTTAAATTTTTTGATGACCGGATAAAGAGAGATGGACATATTCTGACCGGGACTAATTTTTATTTTCTTGACAATCAGGGAGGAAGATCTTATTATCTCGGAAAATTGTTTTTTAAAACTGAAAAGAATACTACTAATGGTTTGTTCATAGAGTTATACAGTGATGTTAATGATTTTCAGCCAGGATATTCCGAATTGCTGCTTGATAAAAAATACCATGAGTATGCCCATCTGAAAAATTATTCCTTCGCTAAATATTTAAACGGTAAAATTGTTCTGAGCACAGGGGATTTTCCTTTTGATCAAACTGATGCCGAATATGTTGATAAGAATTCAGATTACCGGATATTCAACTCAGACAGCTTTAAGCATGTTCTGTACAAGAACGGGAATGCTACAGTGATGATATCCAGACCTGTTCTTACTGCGGGCGATATAATCATCTCTTTTGCATACCTCTTTGCTTTTATTCTTTTCTTTTCAAACGTGATCATTCTGATAATCAGAAGGCCGGTTGTAAAGAGTGTGAATGTTTTTAATTTCCGCCAGAAATTGCAGCTCTCTTATATTGTAATACTTTTTTTCTCCTTTATATTGATTGGGATTGTTGTTGCTTATATTACAATCGGACAATATCAGACAAAACATTATGAAAACATAAAAGAAAAGCTTAACTCGGTTTATATTGAGCTCGACAGCAAACTTTCGATGGAAAAGAATCTTTCACCTGACTGGAGAAGCAGTAGCTACTCATCTTTAAATGAGTTATTAGTAAAAATTTCAAATGGATTCAATACCGATGTTAATCTTTATAACCTGAATGGATTTCTCATTGCCACTTCACGGCAGGAAATTTTTGACAGGGACCTTACCAGCCATCGTATAAACAATACAGCATTTAATAATATCAAATATTCGGCAAAAAGTGAATATTTTCAGAAAGAGAAAATAGGGAATCTTGAATACTTATCGGCATATGTTCCTTTTCTCAATGCCGATAATAAAGTTATTGCTTATCTGAATCTACCCTATTTCAGGATGCAGAGCGCTCTTGCAAAGGAGATTTCAAATCTGATTGTTGCTGTCATTAATTTCACTCTTCTCCTTATTGTTATAACTATGAGTCTTGCTGTCTTTATAAGTGGACGGCTCACCTCACCGCTTACTATGCTCAGTGAAGGGCTTGCTTCTGTTGGTGTAGGCAAGAAAAGTGAACATCTTAATTATAAGGGTAATGATGAAATTGGGGAGCTGGTGAAGAAGTATAACAGGATGGTTGATGAGATTGAGGAGAGCACCCACAAACTTGCGAACTCTGAAAGGGAATACGCATGGAGAGAGATGGCAAAGCAAATTGCTCATGAGATAAAGAATCCTCTTACTCCAATGAAATTAAATGTGCAACAGTTGTATAAGTCGTGGAATGATAAAGTTCCTGGGTTTGAAAAGATGCTGGAACGTTTTACTAAAAACCAGATTGAATATATTGATAACCTTTCATCAATTGCCTCAGCTTTCTCAGCTTTTGCGAAGATGCCGGCAACCAATCCTGTAGAAGTAAACCTGCTCGATCAGATCAGAATAACACTCGAACTCTTTAAGAATACCGACAATGTTAACTTTCATGTGCAATGGCCTCATGAAAGCAAAATTGCTATTTATGCTGATAAAGAGCAACTTAATGGAGTCTTTTCAAATCTTATCAAGAATGGGATACAATCTGTTCCATCACGACGTAAGGGATCTATAATTGTTAAGCCGGAGGTGAAGGGTGATAAGGTTATTGTTTCGATTGCAGATAATGGATCAGGTATACCGGCAGATTTGCAGAAGAATCTTTTTACACCCAATTTTACTACCAAGTCGTCGGGAATGGGACTTGGGTTATCTATAGCAAAGAAATACATTGAAAGCGCAAATGGCAGAATCTGGTTTGAATCTGAGGCTGATAAGGGTTCCGTTTTTTATTTTGAATTGCCGGTCCTGTACACTGTTGAAAAACCGGGAAGACTTTAAGTAAGAATTAGTAAAAAATAATCAAGATAATAGTTATATTAGCAGTTCTGATATACAAATGATGACCGGAATTTTTTTGGGCCATAGCAAGAGACTTATACTTAGTTTGCTGATACTTGGTTTTAGCAGTACAGTCTTATTCTCTCAGAAAACCCTCTCGGGTAATATTAATCAGCCTAAAACACATGTAGTCACTATCGGACCTGACAGGGTTACCGTTGATAATGTTTCAGGATTTGGAGTTAACGATACCATTCTGCTAATTCAGATGCAGGGTGTAAAAATTCTTACAGCTTCGAATTATGGTACTCTGCAGGATAAATTTGGAGAGCCGGGAATGCATGAATTCATGATCATTCTAAGTATAAATGTTGGAGCAAAGGAGATAGTATTCCGTAATAATATTCTTAAAACCTATAATCCAATTGGTAATATCCAGATAATAAGGGTCCCCTATTACAACAGTGCCACAATTACCGGTAAGCTTTTCTGCGATCCATGGGACCCTGTAACAAAATCAGGTGGTGTTCTGGCACTTATTCTAGGAAGAACCCTGAATCTAAATGCAGATATAGATGTTTCAGTTCTTGGTTTTAAAGGCGGTAAAGACACTATCGGCAATGGGATCTGCTGGAATACAAATACCNTCCTTTATGGGAGGGAATACTATGCAAGAAGTTTTACAAATGCCGGTTATAAGGGAGAAGGTGTTGCCAATGAGACAGAATTCAATCAACCACTTGGTTCAAATTATATGAAGGGGTTAGGTAATAACTGGACCGGGGGAGGCGGAGGAAATGGCAGATATTCCGGCGGTGGTGGCGGATCGAATCGTGGTGCAGGAGGTTTAGGCGGGCTTGAAGATTGTTTTCCTCCCTTACCCGGAGGAAATGGAGGACTTAAAGCAGACCATCCTTCGCTGCTTGACAGGATTTATATGGGTGGAGGGGGTGGTGCCTCAACTACCTCATTAACAGGCACATCCTCATACGGAGGAAATGGGGGAGGAATAGTGATAATTGTTGCTGATGCTATAGCAGGTAACGGAGGGAATATTCTTTCAAACGGCGGCAACGGCGGAAATGAAACCGGTATTGGAGGTTCCGGAGGAGGAGGTGCAGGTGGATCTATCTCACTTTCATTAAATGGTTTTGGATCAACACCTTTAACGTTTTCTGTTTTTGGCGGGAACGGAGGTAATAATCCAGGTACTTTCGGAGAAGGCGGAGGTGGTGGTGGCGGGTTAGTGTATTTGAGTACAAACAATACTCCAAATGTTACAAACAATCTTAATGGAGGCCTTCCTGGTAACAATCTTACATCCACCGCATTTCCTGGTGCAATTGGAGAAAAGAAACTGGGATTTAACGCCATTCTAAATGGATTTTTGTTTAATTCAATTAGTTCCATCATTACTGATGATCAGATCGATTCAGTCTGTTCCAATATGATCCCTCCCAAGATTATTGGTACTAAACCTGTTGGTGGAACCGGACCATATACTTATCTCTGGGAGAAAAGCTATGACCTGGTTACATGGATTCCTCTCACTAACGATTCTGATCCTACAAACTATACTCCTCCGGCAGTGAGTGAAACTGCTACTGTATGGTTCAGAAGAACGATTACCGACTCTTCAGTTCCAGTTCTGGTTGATGTAAGTAAATCTGTAAAAATCATTGTTCAGCCCTTTATTAAGAATAATATAATCGGTACTTCCGATACCATATGTTTTGCCCAGGATCCTCCTGCCTTTACTTCTAAAGCGATACTACAGGACGGTAACGGTAAATACTCCTTCAATTGGGAAGTCAGTCTTAATAACAGTTTATTTACTATTCCTGCAAATCCTCATAATTCGGAAGGATATACTCCTCCACCTGCTCTTACACTTACCTCATGGTACAGGCGTACGGTAACATCAGGCAGGTGTGTCGATGCTACAGCCATTGTCAAAATCACTGTTCTTGATTCTATTAAGAATAACAGGATACTTAATTCTCCCGCAGATATTTGTTATGGTATGCCATTTACCAACCTTTCAGCAACAACTACCGGAACCACTCCGGCACTGGGAGGAGGAGACAATTCATACAGGTTCCAATGGGAGAGTAACATTAATGGGGCAGGGTGGGGAACTGCACCGGGGGTAAGCACGGGAACAGGCTATGATCCTATCGAATTACCGCAAAGGACCCCATCGAATCAATATATCTTCCGGCGTGTAGTTTATTCCGGAAGTCACAATGTTTGTTCTAAAACGAGCAACGCGGTTCTACTTAAAGATTTTCCGGTTATTACAAATAATACTATTGCACCTGTTCCGTCAATATGTTCCGGATCTGCACCTGCAAACCTTATAGGATCAAAAACTCCAACTCTTGCCGGGGGAAACACAATTTATACCTATAGCTGGCAGGACAGCACAAAATCTCATACATGGGCTCCAATCTCAGGAGCGACAAGTCCTGATTATCAGCCACCTGCATTGACTGATACAACCAGATACAGACGAATTGTCTTCTCCTCAGCCTGCTCCGATGTAAGCAAATCAATAAGAGTCATTGTTCATAAACCAATTTTGAATAATAACATAATACTTTCTACAGGTGGTGTCACCGAAACAATATGTAATAATCAGATACCAGGTCAGCTGATTGGCGCTCCTGCAACAGGCGGGACGGGTATTCCGGGGGATTATGCTTACGTATGGAAGTTTTCGACTGATAATTCCGTCTTTACCACGGTACCTTCTGGCGGTACCGGAATTTCTTTTCAGCCGGCCGCGCTCACAACAACAACTTATTATAGACGGGACGTTATATCCGGCGCCTGCACTGTAAGCAGCAATTCAATAACAATTACTGTTCTACCGTTAATAGCAAATAATATTATTTCAGGCACTGCGAAAGTATGTTATAGTCGCTTACCTGATGTCATTACGGGTGCTGTCCTGTCTGGCGGATCAGGTACATATAATTATTTCTGGCAGCAGAGTACAGATGGGGGAATCCAATGGAATGCTGCAACCGGAACAAATAACGCCGCAACTTATCAGGCTCCGGCATTATTTGCTGCCACATTATACAGACGGACCGTTACTTCAGGTTTAAATAATTGTTGTACAAATATCTCAAATGTACTTGATATAGGAATTGACCCGTTACCGTCAAGCCCGCTTAACGCAGGACCGGATACAATTATCTTTTCAGTTAAGAAAATTTATCATATGAAAGCTCTTGCACCGCTGCCGGGCGAATCAGGAGCATGGAAAATCCTTCAAAATGGAACAGCTTCCATTGAAGATACGACAAGTTATAAATCATTTGTGAGCAATCTGTCTGTAGGTAAAAATTCATTTTTATGGACTATTACCAAAGGCCTTTGCAAAGTGAAGGATTCTGTAACAATAGAATTACTCAAAGATTTTATACCCCAGGGTTTCTCCCCAAATGGAGATGCCTGGAACAATACATTTGTAATAGAAGGATTAAATTCTGAGGACAATTATATTGATCTGAGTATTGTTAACGGAGCAGGAACAGAAGTATTTTCCACTTCGAACCGCGGTAATCCTGACAAAAAGCTGGATTGGGACGGAAAGAACACCAAAGGTTATGATCTTTCAGAGGGCACATATTATTACATGCTGAAAATAACTCCAAAAATACCAGGGGGTTCTGCTACCAAGAAGAGTGGATTTATAATTCTTAAAAGATATTGATGACAAGATTATTGATACGGATTTATGTGGATCTTCGACGAATGTATAAGATAAAGTTAATATTCTGTTTTTTGTTCATTTATACTTTCACAAGTGTTCGGGGACAGGCAGTTCCTGATTCTACAGGGATCAGCCTCGGATACCCTGTTTATAGTCAATATCTTCAGAATGGTCTGTTGATTAATCCTGCTTATGCTGGTTCCCGGGGATCATTGAGTGCTTTTTTATCATACAGGATGCAATGGATGGGTATACCTGATGCTCCTGTTTTTCAGTCGGTATCCCTTAACACTCCAATGAAAAACGATAAGGTTGGACTCGGGATAATGGCTCAGTTCATGAAATTCGGCTTTACAAAATCGCAAAGTATATATGCCAGTTATGCTTATCATATCAAATTAAAAAAGGGGAAGATATCATTCGGACTGAAGGGGGGGTTCGATAGGTCAAATACCGACTATACGGGTATTCTTACAACAACAAAGAATGATCCGGTTTTCACAGGAAATGACAAACCCTATTTTCTTCCAAATGTTGGTGCAGGGATCTACTATTTCAGCGATAAGTTATTTGGAGGAGTATCTGTTCCTTCATTTCTGAGCTATAGAAAAAATACTGCAACGGGTTCTCTGGAGGCGTATCATAGTTTCAGCCAGTACGATCTGGTCTTTTTTGCCGGAGGACTTATTACTTTTTCAGAGGCTTTCAAATTTAAACCTTCAGTACTGGTCGATTATTCTCTTCAAAACACAAAAAATCTTACACAGTTTGACATAAACGGTAATTTCATTTTCGGGGATCTTATATGGCTGGGCGGCTCATGGAGGACATCAGAACAGGTTGCTGTGGGGATTATTCAGGTTCAGCTAAACCCGCAACTGATGTTCGGTTTTTCCTATGATTACCCGGTTGGAAGGATGAATTCCTACTCAAAAGGATCAAGTGAATTTATATTGCGTTACGAATTCGGATATAAGGTAAGCTCTGCCAATCCTAGGTACTTTTAATTATATGAAGATAAGGATACTATATAACATAACATATATTCTATTTGCACTTCTTGTTTCATTTCAGACAAAGGCACAGCAGCCTGCTGTTTATCAGGTTAAAAGGATGTCATTTAATTGGAATGGGTTCAGTAATATCTCCCCCGTCATAGTCAAAGATGGCATAATATTCTGTTCAAACAGGAGATTTAGCGGTATTAAAGACCGTACCGGTTTTGATGGCCGCCGTCTTTATAATATTTACCTGGCAGAAAGAAAAGACACTTCAGCATTCAGGAAGCCAAAAGTATTAAAAAGCGATCGGAACAATAAATTCAATAACGGGCCATTATGTTTTGCTCCTGATGGTAAAACCGTTTATTTTACAAGTGAAATTGAAACAGGTAAAATAGCGGAGGACAGGAATTTTAAGAATCATAGCGGAATTTTTATTTCTGAACTCTCAGGCAATGGTACCGAACTTGTATCCATACGCCCCTTTAAATACAATAATCCACAGTATGAAGTTGGTCAGCCATCAATAAGCAAAGATGGGAAGTACCTTTTCTTTGCATCTGATATGCCTGGCGGCCAGGGAGGATCTGATCTGTATTATTGTGAATATATCAATGGAGATTGGGCCATACCGGTTAACCTTGGACTCAAAGTTAATTCCCCGGGAATTGAAAACTATCCTTATATTCACCCATCAGGTAAATTATATTTTACATCAAACAGGCCCGGTGGTATCGGCAAACTGGATATTTATTTTACCTCACTCTACAATGGTTTCTGGGAAGATCCTTTACTTCTGCCGGAACCAATAAATTCAACTGCTGATGATTTTGCTTTTGTTGCTGAGCCCAATCTGCAGACCGGTTATTTTACCTCAAACCGTCGTAATAATGATGATATCTACGAATTCACTTCAACAATTATAAGAAAAGCAATATGCGACACATTAGTTGAAAACAATTATTGTTACCGGTTTATTGAAGAGAATGCTGCTAAATATGATACAATGCCTTTCCGGTATGAATGGAAATTCGGAGATGGGAGCAGTGGTACCGGACCTGTTGTTGAGCATTGTTATAATAGTCCGGGTACCTATACGGTTCAACTTGATGTATTAAACCTGATTACCAAAGAAGTTACCTTAAATGAAAAGTCTGAAACCGTTGAGGTAACAGAAATTGAGCAACCTTATATTTCAGCACCCGATAAGATTGGTACAAATCAAAGGATAAATCTGAGTGCAGATAGTACTAATCTTCCCGGATGGAAAATAGCCCAATATTACTGGAACTTTGGTGACGAAACAATTGCAGTTGGTAAGCAGGTTGATAAAAGTTACTTCAAACCGGGCACGTATAATATTCAGCTTATTGTAACAACTGAACCAGAACCCGGAGGTGCTGTGAGGGAGGCATGTATTTCGAAAAATATAATTGTTTTACGTCAGCCTTGATACCGAAATTGACTAAATTTGAGCCTGATGAATTTGAATAAATCAATAAATAAAATACTCTTGCTCGTTATTTTTCTTGGGTTTCCGATGTTTGTCAGATTGTCAGGGCAGCCGGTTCCTGGAAAAGATGAGAACATCCCTTTTCTGGTAACCTTTGGTAAAGATGGTAAAACATCATGGGGTGACGATGACTTTTATCAGATATTCTTTTTCAGTATTCCGAAAGATTACACCAAACCGTTTTATATAAGAGTTTTTGACCCCGATTGTGGTGGTGAAAATGATGAAATACAGGGGGTATTTGACACTAAAACCAAATTTTCAGTTTATGGGGGTAAAGGAGTGGATCCTGAAAAAAATGAGGAATCGAGGGGATTGTTGAAAGGATTAAACTATAAAACAGGAAACTTATTGGCTTCCAAGGTTTTCGGTAATGAAGCCAGGTATGATAATAAGTATTATACTTTCGGACCCTTTAATCCTGCGGAAGGAGACTATAATGCCCGGTGGAATAGTAATATTTTCAAAATAATATGCGAAGGGATCAGCGGTGATGATGGAAATCTTTACCGGTATTTTCTGAGTAGTAATCCAAATAACGATATTGCAATTGAAGGGGCCAACGCATTTACTTATGCATATCACTTCAGGATGTGGAATAATTTTAAGAGTGTTTCGCATATATATCCTTATATAGATACCGGAATCGTATATATAAGACAGAGTAATTTTGACTGGGACAATGATGGAAGTATTATTGTTGTATCCAGATACAAACAAGGAATAGAGATCCCTATCTCCAATGAGGATAACTGGATCAAATCCAATATCCCTGTTGAACCTGCGGAGGTGGGCGCTTCGCTTGATTTTCAGTTTCACAAAAAGCAGGGAGATCTTGTTAAAAATAATAACGTAGTAATTACGACCGAAAACCAGAGGGGCGATGGTTTGCCGTTCTTTGCCTCACCTATAGGTGGAGTCCCGGTTTACCAGCCGAAAATAAAAGTGGAAAAAGCAAAGCCAAAGAAATAAGTGAAGCCTGATATGAGATTTAATATCAATTTGAAAGTATTAAACGGCACCATCGGGTTCTTATTATTATTTTCAACATTTTTAAATGGTCAGACTTACAGTTTCATGAATTATGGAACGGAAAAGGATATTCCCAATGCGTTTATATATACTATTACCCAGTCAAACGATGGGTTCCTCTGGGTTGGAACCGCCAGTGAATTAACCAGGTTTGACGGCTATAAATTTTACCCGGTACAATATCCGGATTCTGCAGTTGGCCGGTATCCTACAAAAAGCATTAAAGATAAACTGGGAACACTATGGTTCGGTTGCAGCGATGGTGCAGTTCTGTATGTGAAAGAGAATAAATTAATCATGGTTCCTCTTTCAAATTCAAACAGTATAAGTGAACTTATCGAAGGGCCTGATGGTTTGATTTGGGTAATTCCACAGGCTAAAGCAATTTTTTCAATTAATCCGGTGAAGCCGGAAGAGGTGCATCAATACTCGTCTTCCATAGAGCCGGTATTGTATTCTGCTTCTTTTAGCGATTCAGGAAATTTGCTTCTTGGTACCCAGGAGAATCTTCTGGTTTGCAGTCTGAAGAAAGATTCTGTTTCGGTGATTAAAGTCATGGGAGGATTTGATTCTTATGGAGTTACATCTATACACAAGATGAATGATGGTTCGAGGTTTATCCTTGGAACAGACGGAAACGGATTATTTCAATTTAAAATGTCTTCTGACGGCAACAACCTGACACGTCTTATTGACCACCCTGAATTGAACACTCTAAATGTTCAATCCATCTCTGAAGATTCCGACAGATCTATCTGGGTTTCTACTTCCGGTTCAGGAGTAATTCAGTTTGATCAGTCAGATAATTTTGAAAAAGTGAATTCAATCAAATTCTATAATAAAAACTCAGGATTGAACAGTAATGATGTAAGAACAGTATTTCAGGATATTGAAGGGAATTACTGGTTCGGATTATATGGGGAAGGCATTTCTATGCTGACATCATATTCTCTGAGCTCTTATGTTCCGGGCAAGAATTCGAAAGAGAACAATATTTTATACATTAAAAATTTTGATGACAAGTATCTTCTTGGTACACCATCCGGTTTTCACATTTTTGATCCTGTTGCCGGCAAGTCTGTCTCTTTCACAGATCTTATTAATCAGGTTGGAAAAACCGAGATAGTCTCCTATTATCTTGACCAGGAAAAAAATCTTTGGATAGGAACGAAAGGAAATGGTTTGTTTGTAAGAAACAGGACCGGTTCGATAAGAAGGTTTTACAGTTCGGGTGATTCCGGAGCCGATGATATAAAAGATATTGAAATGGATGACCGGAATATCTGGCTGGCAACGACCAACGGTGTTATTGTACTCGATAAAAAGGGCAATACCGCGAAACAATTTGAGATTAATAATGGATTACTTCTTAACAGCAATAATAAGATTCTTCTAAGCAGCGAAGGTATAGCCTATATTAAATTTGATATTAATAACGGACTACCCCACAATAGCATTAATAAGATATTCCTGAGCCGCGAAGGAATTGCATATATTGGTACGGAGAGTGATAAATTATATAAAATATATAAGGGTTTTAATATTACGTCGGTAAATGCCATTATGAGCGGAAGCACCAGGAATAAGATACTATCCTTTTCACAAAGCAGTGATGGTGCAGTTTGGGCAGCAACTGAAGGCAATGGGATATTCAGGTTCCTTAATGATACAGTTACTTCATTAACCAAGTCTGATGATCTGCTATCGAATTATTGTTACAGCACTCTGGCGGATGATGAAAATAATATCTGGATCGGTCATAAAAAAGGATTTTCAAGATATAATTCTAAAACCGGCACTATCAGGATTTTTAGAACCGATTTTGCAGGAGCCGGAGATTGTAATGCACAAGGGATGTTTGAATCGGCCGATAAAAAAATCTTGATAGGGACAACCGGAGGATTAATAGTATATGACAGGTTAAAAGAAAAGAAGAGCCTGGCATTTCCATTTAATAACGTTAACACTATAGAGATAAATGATGTGTCCTATCCCTTTCAATCATCATTTACATTGCCCTATATGAAGTATAAGATCAAGGTTTTTTATTCAGGCATTAATTTCAGTGCACCTGACAAAGTATATTACAGTACATTTCTTGACAACTTTGATCTTGGCTGGAGCAAAATGACTACTTCGAGAGAAGTGTTGTATAGTCTGAGCGACGGCAAGTATAAATTCATGCTTAATTCAGTAAACGAAGATGGCCTCTCACAGGGAACACCAGTATCATTTGATATTTTAATAAAGAAACCATGGTATCGGACATGGTGGTTCTTTTTGTTATCAGTTGCAGCCATAACGGGTATTGTAATTATGATAATAAGGCAAAGGGATAAAGCACAGAAAAAGATTCAGGAATACCTTGAAAAAGAGCTGGCAGCCAGAACGAGTGTTGTAATGAAGCAGAAGGGAGAAATAGAACTTCAGAATATTGAGATCACCGATAGTATAAACTATGCTAAACGAATACAAACCAGCATTTTACCTGATATAGCCAAGATGAAGGAGACATTTAAGGATGCATTTATTCTATTCCATCCACGGGATATTGTGAGCGGGGATTTTTACTGGTTCGACAAACTTGAGGAGGATAAATTTATAGTAGTCTGTGCCGATTCTACAGGACATGGTGTTCCTGGTGCGTTCATGTCGATGATTGGATCCACACTGCTTCAGGATATAGTTACAAGAAAGAGAATTTCAAAACCATCAGAAATTCTGAGTCTTCTTGATAAACAGATTTTTTCCACTCTTAATCAGAATGTTGAATTGGGTGTCTCCAATGACGGTATGGATATGGTGGTTTGCGAGTTTAGCATTTCGACCCGTCATATAAGATTTGCTTCAGCAATGCGACCTGTAATTCTTGTCCTCGATGGTGAACCGTTTTATATAAAAGGAAACAGATCGTCTGTTGGCGGGGAATCGGTGATTGAGAAGTTTTTTGATGATCAGGAATATTACCTTAAGGAAGGGGATACTGTATACCTGTTCTCTGACGGACTACCCGATCAGTTTGGAGGGAAAGATGGCAAAAAAATGAAAATAGCCAGGTTAAAGAAGATGATAGAACAGATTTCTAAACTGCCGATGGAAGAACAAAAAGAGGCTATGCGTAAATTCTATTTTGAATGGAAAGGAAACTATGACCAGGTTGACGATGTTCTTTTAATGGGTATAAAAGTCTGAAAAGTCTATTTATAAGTCTTATTTACTGAAGGTATAATTTCATTTGTGGAAACAACATTGCTCTCATTCAGAGCTCTGTCTTTAATATAGAAATCATACCTGATTGAATCTCCGGGAGAATAAGACTGATAAATGAAAGTTACTGAAATTGTCCCTTTCAGTATTTTATTCTGTCCCAGCCTCTCCATATAAGGGATTCTATAAGCGGCATAAGGCAATAACGGGTCCAGACCAGTGACAAGAACCATCGTTCCCGCTTTTTTTCTGTAAAGAGTTAAGAATAGATTAGTCGAATCAGTCGCACCTTCCGAAGGAGAATTCAATCCAAGATCACCATCTCCGTCTTCAAAACTAAATCTGAGCTTTCCTCCCTTGGAATTGTTGCCCAGGATATCTGTTGTATCAAAAATTGTAAAACTTGTATATTCAATATGAGGAGCTGCAGGCAATTGCACAATCTTCCGGCAGGAATAAAGAACAAATCCGACAATTAAAATTATGACGAGATATTTAATTTCTTTCATGGTTTTTTAGTCAATAAAGTTATCACGAACAAAAACCACACCAAATTTGATCATTTTTTTCTAAAAAATATCCTAATCGGGACACCGGTAAAATCAAATTTTTCCCTCATCCTGTTCTCAAGGTATCTTTTATAGGGATCTTTTACATATTGGGGGAGGTTACAGAAAAATGCAAATGCCGGCGTATATATCGGAAGTTGAGTAACATATTTGATCTTGACATATTTTCCTTTTAAGGCCGGAGGAGGATTGTTTTTGACAACCTGTAACATCACCTCATTTAATTCGGATGTGGAAATTTTCCTGTTCCGGTTCGCGTTAACCAGTTCAATTAATTCAAGCACTTTATGAATTCTCTGCTTATTTATTGCAGAAATAAACAAAATAGGGTAGTCAGTGAAAGGAGCTGTTTTTTCCCTGATGTCTTTTTCAAACAAGATAGTTGTATTGTTTTCTTTTTCAATGAGATCCCATTTATTAACGAGTACTATCATGCCTTTATTGTTTTTTTGAATAAGCGACATAATATTAAGATCCTGGGCTTCGATTCCTCTTGTAGCATCTATCAGAAGAAGACAGATATCCGAATTTTCAATTGTTTTAACTGCCCGCATCACCGAGTAAAATTCGATATCCTCGCTTACTTTTCCTTTCTTGCGTAAACCTGCTGTATCGACAAGAAGAAAATCGTGCTGAAATTTGTTATATCTCGTATATATTGAATCGCGGGTAGTTCCGGCAACCGGAGTGACAATGTTTCTTTCTTCTCCGAGGAGGGAATTCACCAGAGATGATTTACCTACATTAGGCCGACCCACGATTGCAATCCTTGGCAGATCTGGTATTAACCCTGGCTCTTCGGCAGGCAGGTTCTTTACAACTTCATCAAGAAGTTCGCCAGTACCACTTCCATTCATGGAACTTAACGGAAAATAATCACCGAGCCCGAGGTTATAAAATTCACTTGCATCCAGCAATCTTTCACCATTATCGACCTTGTTAACAACAAGTAGTACTTTCTTGTCTACTCTTCTGAGAAGCGAGGCAACTGAGGTATCCAGATCGTGTATCCCACATGTTACGTCTACCATGAACAGGATGAGATCCGACTCTTCGATTGCAAGCAGAACCTGTTTGTTTATCTCCTCTTCAAAAATATCATCAGAGTTCTGAACATATCCGCCAGTATCGATTACAGAAAAATCGATTCCATTCCAGAATGATACACCATAGTTGCGATCGCGGGTAACTCCGCTTACTTCGTCAACGATGGCTTCTCTTGAATCGGTGAGCCTGTTGAAAAGTGTCGATTTACCAACATTGGGTCTGCCTACTATTGCAACTATTCTACTCATAAAATAATTATAATATTTGTTCTATTGATAACCAAATCTTTTAAGTATCAGTGGTTTATCTCTCCAGTCTTTAGTTACTTTTACATATAATTCAAGAAAGACCTTCTTTTTGAAAAAATCTTCCATATCATGCCTGGCATCAGTACCCACCCGTTTTAACATAGATCCTTTGTGTCCGATAATTATACCTTTCTGACTGTCGCGCGTAACATGAATCAGTGCCCTTATTTTAATGATATTCTTCTCGTCTTTGAAGCTTTCGATCTCTATCTCGACAGAATATGGGATTTCCTTTTTATAGTTTACGAGGATCTTTTCCCGGATGATTTCCGACGCAAAAAAACGTTCATATTTGTCGGTAAGCTGATCTTTCGGAAAGAAAGGAGGACTCTCAGGAAGCTTTAACAGAATTGAATTTAGCAGCGAATCGAGATTGAAATTTTTAAGTGCAGAAACCGGGATTACAGGTGAATCCGGAAATGCCTGATGCCACAATTCAACAACTTTTTCAAGATCGCCCTGATTTGTCAGGTCAACCTTATTTATAGCAATTATTACAGGTATTCCTGATTCTCTTACCTTATCTATATATTCTCCTTCACTAGCATTACGTTCAGTTACATCAGTAACATAGAGTATCATATCAGCATCAGAAAGAGCAGTATTTACAAAGTTCATCATTTTTTCCTGAAGCTTATACTGGGGTCTGAGTATTCCGGGTGTATCAGAATAGACTATCTGAAAATCCTCGCCATTTACGATTCCCATTATACGGTGACGTGTGGTCTGAGCTTTTGATGTGATAATAGAAAGCTTTTCTCCGACCAGAGCATTCATAATTGTTGATTTCCCTACGTTGGGATTACCCAGAATATTTACAAAACCTGATCTGTGAATCATCTTTAAAGATTAAAAAATTCCCCGCTTAAGCATACTTACCTCCTTGTCATTAAGGTATCTCCACTTTCCCCTCTGTACATTCTTTTTGGTAAGCCCGGCAAAATATACCCGGTCGAGTTTTTTGACTTTGTAACCAAGTGTTTCAAACATTCTCCTGATGACTCTGTTCTGTCCGGAGTGAAGTTCTATTCCAATCTGACTCTTATCATCAGGGTCGGCATAAGAAACAGCATCAGCAACAACCGTAATTCCATCAAGTTCAATCCCCTCTGTGAGCTTGAAAAGATCGTTTTTGGTGACGGGATTATCAAGAAAAACATGATATATTTTTCTTCTTTTAAACTTTGGATGGGTCAGTTTACCTGCAAGATCGCCATCGTTGGTAAGAAGAAGCACCCCCGTGGTGGCTTTATCGAGTCGCCCTACAGGATAGACTCTTTCACGGCAACTGTCAACGATAAGTTCAAGTACGGTATGTTCAGCATGAGGATCTTCTACAGTCGTAACATAATCTTTTGGCTTATTCATAAGTATGTATACCTTTTTTTCAGCCGAAAGTCTTTTATTTTTATACCTGACATCATCATAATAGCTGACCTTGGTCCCCATATCTGTAACTATCTGACCATTTACTTTTATCAGTCCGTTTTTTATATGTTCATCAGCGTCTCTTCTGGAGCAGACACCACTGTTGGCAATAAACCTGTTAAGTCTTATTAATGTAATTTCCTCCTTATTAGATTTTCGCACTTGCCTGCCTTCAGGTCTTCGATTCTCCATATCAATTAATTATCAGCGTGCAAAGGTACTATTATTTGGCAATATTATGATTTGTTGATTTTTTTGCACCTTTGTAAATCTGAAAAAATAATCAATATGGCATTAATAAAATCTATATCTGGCATCAGGGGAACAATAGGTGGAAAACCGGGAGAAAGCTTATCTCCGGTGGATATTGTAAAATTTGCAGCATCGTTCGGGACGTGGATCCGGATAAGACATCAAAAAAGCGGATTAAAAGTAATTGTTGGTCGTGATGCCCGTAAATCAGGAAGCATGGTAAATAGCCTGGTAATTACTACCTTGCGTAGTCTCGGAATAAATGTGATTGACCTGGGAATGGCAACAACTCCTACCGTAGAATTAGCAGTTACCGGGACACATGCCGATGGAGGGATTATTATTACTGCCAGCCATAATCCAGCTGAATGGAATGCCTTGAAACTGGTTAATGAGAAAGGTGAGTTTCTTTCGGCTCAGGATGGGATGCAAGTGCTGGAAATAGCTGCCAGTGAAGATTTTAATTTTATTTCAAATGATCTTACCGGATCACTTGTGAATGATGACTCATGGGGGAAGAAGCATATTGATCAGATTCTTGCATTAAAACTTGTTGATAAAAAAGCAATTAAAGCTGCCGGTTTCACTGTCGCAATAGATTGTATCAACTCCGTAGGTGGTATAATACTGCCTCATTTGCTTAACTCCTTAGGTGTGAGCAATGTGATTGGACTTAATACGATACCGGATGGTAATTTTGCCCACAATCCTGAACCCCTGCCTGAAAACCTTAAGGCTATTTCAGAGTTTGTTGTTAAAGGGAAGGCTGATCTGGGGTTTGTAGTTGACCCTGATGTTGACCGTCTTGCCATTGTCTGTGAAGATGGAGAAATGTTTGGAGAAGAGTATACTCTTGTTTCAGTCTCGGATTATATCCTTAAAAATACTCCCGGAAATACAGTATCTAATCTATCCTCAACAAAAGCATTGAAAGATGTAACTGTAAAATATGCCTGCAAACACTATTCATCTGCAGTAGGTGAAGTAAATGTAGTGGAAGAGATGAAAAAAAGAAATGCTGTTATAGGTGGAGAAGGCAATGGAGGAGTAATTTACCCTGAACTTCATTTCGGCCGCGATGCACTGGTTGGAATAGCTCTTTTTCTGACGCATCTGGCAAAAAGTAATCTGAAATGTTCCGCTTTACGTAAGCTTTATCCACATTATTTCATAGCTAAGAAAAAACTTACCCTTGACCCGGCTATAGAATTCAGCCAGATTATTCATGATGTCAAAAATCATTTTAAGGGTAATCTGATCGATGAGCGTGATGGTTTATGGATTGATAACAAAAATGGCTGGGTTCAGATAAGGAAGTCGAATACAGAGCCAATTATGCGGATCTATGCTGAAGGAAGAACAATTCACGAGGCAGATGAACTAGCAAATACAGTGATCGGAATTGTTAAAAAAACCTAAATTCAATTTATTTTTTTGACTCCTCCGGAATAAATATGCCTGCAAGGATGTCTAAAATTCATAAAGCCTACATAGGATTCATGTTAAAAATTGTTAATGACTAAAAAGGGAGAACCCTTTTTAATACTTTTGTGGCTGATTTTTTGGAATCTACTAATTATTTTTATTTGAAATGAACCGGGCATGTTTTACAGACCAAATTACCTGAGTAAAATAAATTTATGCATGCGAACTCCATCATCCCTTTAAAAACAAATTCTATTTATGATGAAAAGAACACTTATTATCGCGGGAATTATTGTTGTTGCTGCAATCATTGTGTTGATTGTTATCAGTAAGGTCACCTCTAAGAAAGATGTAGCAAATCTTTATGCTGATTCGGAAAAGGGTCAGTTTGATATAGTTGTTACAACAACCGGAGAATTGCAGGCAAAAAAATCGACCGACATTTTTGGCCCGGAGTTTACCCAGAGTAGAGGTATCAGGGCAATGGACATAAAAATTACGGATATGGTTCCTGAAGGAACTGAGGTTAAAGCAGGAGATTATGTTGCAACTCTCGACAGGACTGCATTTGATAATAGTCTGAAGGATGAACTTGAAAGGCTTACTACTTATGAAACCAACCTGGAAATGAAAATACTTGATACTGCGGTTACTCTCAGTAACTTAAGGGATAATATCAAGAACCTGAGATTTTCAGTTGAAGAAGCTGCAATTACTCTTCAGCAATCAAAATATGAACCTCCCACAACCATACGCCAGGCAGAAATTTCGCTCGATAAGGCTAACCGTACACTCGACCAGTCAATAAGAGGATATGCGCTGAGAGTGGAACAGGCTAAATCAGATATGAGAACAAATAAAACCAATCTTGGTGAACAGCGCACCAGAGTAGGCGACCTCCAGACAGTATTATCCAAATTTATTATTACTGCTCCCTCATCAGGAATGATAATTTATAAACGTGACAGAATGGGAGCAAAAAGGAAAGTTGGATCTTCAATAAGTCCATGGGATAATGTTGTTGCCACACTTCCCGATATGTCATCTATGATGTCAAAGACTTATGTCAATGAAATTGATGTAAGTAAGGTTAAAACAGAGCAGCATGTTGAGATGGTAGTAGATGCTTTCCCGGAAAAAGCATATACGGGAACAGTGACAAGTGTAGCTAATATCGGGGAGCAATTGCCCAATGCCGATGCCAAAGTGTTTGAGGTACTTATTGAGGTAGATGGAACAGATCCGATATTAAGACCTTCAATGACAACTGGTAATAAAATAATTACCAAAACAATTAATGATGTTACGTTTATCCCTCTGGAAAGTGTGCAGGCCGGACCCGATAGTATACCATTTGTATATCTGAAAAACGGAACCAGGCAGGTAGTTGTGCTCGGGGAATCTAACGAGAATAATGTTGTTGTTGAACAAGGATTGCAGCCAGGTACGCAGATCTATCTTAGTACGCCTCTGAAAGCTGAAAACTTCAAATTGGTAGGTGAGGAATTGATCTCAGTAATAAGGGAACGCGAAAATGTTAAGAAAGCTGAAGAGCTGCGTTTACGGCAGGAAGCTGAAAAGGCTAAAACAGAAGGAGGAGCGATGATGGGAAGAGGTGGAATGCAGGGCAGACCCGGCATGAATATTACTCCGGAAATGATGCAGCGGTTTCAGAGTATGAGAGGCAACCAACCCGGCGGGCAGGGCGGTACAAGGGATACTTCCGCCAGGCGCCGTACAAACAGACAACCAGGCCAGCAGGGTGAAGGAAGAGATACTTCTGCAAGGCGACGTACAGTCAGACAACCAGGCCAGCAGAGTGCAGGGCAAAATGGTCAGGTTCCTGCTCAGACACCAATTAAGAAATAATTACTTAAAAAGGAAATAAGATGTTCAAATTTATATTAAGATATTTTCACGATATCGAAATTGCAGTAGAATCTATAGTCTCAAATAAGCTGAAATCGATGCTTACAGCCCTTGGAATAATATTCGGGGTGGCTGCAGTTATTGCTATGCTGGCCATTGGGAAGGGTGCAAAACAGGAAATAATGGAACAGATGAAAATGGTTGGGGTAAACAACATCCTCATCAATCCTGTCATCCCTGATAAAACTTCATCTTCCACTGAAGGTGAGAAGCAGCAAAAGAAATTTTCAAGAGGATTAAATCTACTTGATGTGGATGCAATAAAGGAAACACTTCCATCCGTGAAGAGAATAAGCCCTGAGATTTCGTTTAACTCAACAGCAATGCTTAACGGAGTAAAATATACTGCCAAGCTTGTAGGTGTCTCCAATGATTATTTTTACCTGTACAACCTGCCTCTGGTGGGAGGCGCTTTCTTTAATGCTTATCAGGAAGAAAATGGAATTCAGGTTTGTATTATTGGTGCCAACATCAGGGCAAAATTTTTCAGTAAAATCGATCCGCTTGGCCAGTATATCAAATTCAATGGTATTTGGTTGAAAGTAATCGGAGTACTTCAGAAAACCAATGTGAGCCTCACCGGATTTGAAGAAAAGGGAGTGAATGTTTATAACGACAATATTTATATTCCGATCCAGACGATGTTGTTAAGATATCAGAACAGAGCTCTACTTAATACAAAACTTGCTTCTGAAGCCACTTCTTTACAGTTTTTCAGCGGAGGTGGTGGACCAGGCGGCGGAGGAATGGCAAGAGTGGTTGTCAGTAGTGCTGACGCATCAAGTGATGCGGAAACGAATTATAATCAACTCGACAGAATAGTTGTTCAGGTAACAGAAACAGAGCAACTTCAGCCTACAACTGAAATCCTGAGTCGCATGCTTACCAGAAGACACACAGGTGTCAAAGACTTTGAGATAACCGTTCCGGAATTATTGTTGAAACAGCAACAGAGAACAAAAGATATCTTTAATGTAGTTCTTGGGGCAATAGCCAGTATTTCCCTGATTGTTGGCGGCATAGGGATTATGAACATTATGTTTGCTTCGGTTATGGAAAGAATAAAGGAGATTGGGACAAGAATGGCAATAGGAGCCAAAAAGATGGATATTGTCGTGCAATTTCTTTCTGAAGCTGTTCTTATAAGTGTATCCGGAGGTTTTATTGGTGTATTCTTTGGAGTAATAATGGCAAAACTGATAGAGCAGATTGCCGGCATTATGACGGTGGTCTCCTTCTTCTCCGTCTTTATTGCGTTTGGAGTATCAGCAGCTGTTGGAGTGATTTTTGGCTACTCGCCGGCAAAAAGAGCATCAGAAAAAGATCCCATTGAATCATTGAGATATGAATAACCCCTTCTGCCTCATAACTTCGGCACCCGCATGGCGGCGAAAGATGGAATAAATTATTAAAATTTTTAAAATGAAGAAATTACTTATATTTTCCATGATAGTTCTGTTTCTTTTTTCAAATAAGAAAATTGATGCACAGGAGGTTAAAAAACTTACTTTCCAGGAAGTTATAAAGCTTTCAGAGGAGCAATCACCCAACGCCTTGATTGCAAAACACAGATTCCGCTCCAGTTATTGGCAGTACAGGTCATACCGGGCGCAGTATCTGCCATCAGTTACCTTGTCAGGTACCACACCTGATTTCAGTAATGGGCTTGATAAGGTGTACGATTCACAAAATGATCTTTATATTTATAAATCCAAAAATACAATTAGCAATCTGGGAACATTAGCTCTTTCTCAGAACATTGGCCCGACAGGAACCATAATTTCATTGAGATCGGACCTGACTCTTTTCAGGGACATTGAGAGAAATCTTCCAACTAATTATATTACTAATCCTGTGAGTTTAGATATAACTCAACCTATAAGGAAATATAATACATTAAAATGGCAGAAGAAAATAGAACCTGTAAAATNTAATGCTGCCAAGAAATCTTACCTGGCAAATATTGAAGGGGTCCATATCAGTGCTGTNATGAATTTCTTTTCCCTGGCTCTGGCGCAGATAAATAAACAGATAGCTGAGATGAATTATTCCAATGCGGATACCTTATTCAGAATTGCAAAGGGAAGATATCAGTTGGGAACTATAGCTGAGGATGATCTTTTGCAAATGCAGCTCTCCTGGCTAAATGCCGAAACAGCCAGAAAACAAGCGGATATGAATTTGCGCGACAGGGAAATAAGATTAAGATCATTTCTTGGATATAATGAAAATGTCAGACTGGAACTTATTCTGCCTGATGAGATACCCGATTTGCAGGTTGAAATGAAGGAGGTCCTCGATCTGGCCATGAATAATAATCCGGATTTAATTAATCAACAAATCAATGTTCTTAATGCCCAGAGTAATGCTGCTCAGGCTAAAGCATCAAAAGGACTTAATGCGAGCTTGACTGCATCACTTGGTTTATCACAACAGTCAACCGATTTTGCAACTGCTTATAATAACCTGAGTAATTCCCAAAGAGTGAGGGTGGGATTTACATTGCCTATACTCGACTGGGGTCTTGGAAAAGGGAGATACCTGATGGCAAAATCAGCTCTGGAACTAGCTCAGGTTCAGGCAAATCAGGCGGTGGTTGACTTCCAGCAAAATCTATTCCTTGATGTTGAGCAGTTTAATCTGCAGAAAAACCAGGTAGCAATTGCAGCAAAATCCGATACCGTAGCTATGAAAAGATATGAAGTAACAAAGCAGCGTTTTCTCATTGGGAAGATTGCAGTACTTGACCTGAATGATGCAGATAGCCGGAAAGATCAGAACAAAAGAGCATATGTCCAGTCGTTACAGGATTACTGGAATTATTTCTATAATATGCGAAGTCTTACTTTGTTTGACTTCATTAACAGAAAACCTCTTGAGACTGATTATGAAAAACTGCTTCAATAATACAGGACCCCAATCTGTAAAATTTTGACCCCAACACTCCAAAAATACTTGGATTATAGTATAATTCTCACTGTTTTTGCAAAAAATTAATATCTTTGCGCCTCAATAAAGAAGAATAAGGAAAAAACTCATTCATA
>JGI24133J20442_1000009_pt1 | contig 46437 bp, 41 predicted proteins | sample BarGraNGADG00311_2_FD_20442 | JGI IMG/M metagenome (IMG submission 20442)
CCCCACGGCTCGCCGCGTTCGACGGCGCCCGCGAGACAGGCCGCCCGCAGCGGGCACCCGCCGCACAACTGCTGGGCGCGCGCGGTCTCGAGGGTGCCCTCGGCGAACCACAGGTCGGGGTCAGTCTCCTGACAGGGGGTGGTGTGTGTCGAGATCTCGGTGAGATGCACGATGGTCTCCTGGCCGGGCCGTCCCGGCTGGTGACCGGGAGCTACAAGGTGGGGGAAGGGGGCAGGGCTGCGCCGCGCAGGCGCCCGCCGGGCAGGGAAATACGCAGGAACATGCGAGCACCTCCTCCAGACCTCGATGTGGAAACCACTCCGGTCACCATAGTGAGCCGGTCGCCGCCGTGTCCAGACAATTACCGGGACCAATTCCGGCCGTCACTTCGCGGCCGCCGTCCACTCGGCCACCGCGGCGAGCAGGTGCGGTCCATAGCTCTCCAGCTTGGTCGCCCCGATACCCCGCAGCAGGGTCAGCTGGCGCAGGTTCTTCGGCTTGGAGGTGGCGATCGCGCGCAGGGTGGTGTCGTGCAGGATGGTGTAGGCGGGCTTCGACTGCCGGCGAGCCTCCTCGGCCCGCCACTCGCGGAGTTTCTCGAAGAGTTCGGCGTCCGCCGGGTCCAGCTCGTCCTTCCCGGCCTCGGCGGAGCGCGGTCTCGGCGAGCGCACCGCCGCCTCCTCCTCCGGCCAGATCCCCGTCAGGAAGCGCGAGTGCTTGCGCGAACCCCGGCCACCGGCGGTGCGAGCGCGGGCGAACGAGAGCTGCAGGTGCTCGCGGGCGCGCGTGACACCCACGTAGAGCAGCCGCCGCTCCTCCGCGACCTGCTCCGGGGTCGTCGCCATGGAGATGGGCACAAGCCCGTCGGAGAGCCCGATGAGGAACACGGCGTCCCACTCGAGCCCCTTGGCGGCGTGCACGGAGGCGAGGGTGACCCCGTCGGCGATGGGGGCGTTCTGGGCCGCCGCGCGGTCGTCCAACTCGTCGCGGAAGTCGCCGAGGCTCGCCCCGCGGCGGGCATAGAGGTCGTCCGCGAGTTGGACGAGCGTGTTCAGCGAGTCCCAACGTTCCCGGACCGCGCCGCGTCCGGCGGGGGGTTCCTGGCTCCACCCCACCGAACTGAGCGCGGACCGGACGAGGTCGGGCATCGCGCCGTCAGGCTCCACCTTCGAGGCCGCGCGCAGCGCGACGACCGCGCCCTTGACCTCCGGCCGCGAGAAGAATCGCTCGCCGCCCCGCAGTTGGTAGCCGACGCCCGCGCGGCTCAGCGCGTCCTCGACGACCTCCGACTGCGAGTTCGTCCGGTACAGGACGGCGATCTCGCGCAGCGGCACACCCTGCTCCACCAGTTCCAGCACCCGGGCCGCCACACCCGCGGCCTCAGCGACGTCGTCGTCGTAGGCCTCGTACCGGACCGGCACCGACGACGGTCGTTGCGCCTCCAGCGTCACCGCGCCGGCGCTCATGCGTCCCGTCCGCGACGTGAGGAGGCGGTTGGCGAGCGAGACGACCTGCGGGGTGGAGCGATAGTCACGCACGAGGCGCACCACGTCCGCGTCCGGGTACCGCCGCGGGAAGCCGGAGAGGTGTTCCGGGCTCGCGCCGGTGAAGGAGTAGATCGTCTGGGAGACGTCTCCCACCACACAGATCTCCTGGCGGCCGCCCAGCCACAGGTCGAGGAGCCGTTGCTGCAGGGCGGAGACGTCCTGGTACTCGTCCACGACGAAGTGCCGGTACTGGCGGCGCACCTGCGCGGCGACGTCGTCGCGCTCCGCGAGGATACCGACCATGAGCAGGAGCACGTCCTCGAAGTCGATGACACTGCGCTCGGTCTTGACCTCCTCGTACATGCGGATGACGTTCGAGACGGTGGCCAGGTCGCACCCGCCGGCGTCCTCCTTGCCGGCCGCGGCGGCACGGCGCTGGTAGTCGTCAGCCGTGATCATGCACACCTTGGCCCACTCGATCTCCGCCGCGAGGTCGCGGATCGTGAGCTTGTCGACGCCGACGCCGAGCCTGTTCGCGGCCTCGGCGACGATGGGCGCCTTGTGCTCCTGGATCCGGGGTACCGACCCACCGATCGCCTGCGGCCAGAAGAACGAGAGCTGCCGCAGCGCCGCGGAGTGGAACGTGCGCGCCTGCACCGCCCCCGCGCCGAGGTCGCGCAGCCGGGAGCGCAACTCGCCCGCCGCCCGGGCCGTGAACGTCACGGCCAGCAGGTCCTGGGTGGTGTACACGCCGGAACGCACGCCGTGCGCGATCCGGTAGGTGATGGCGCGGGTCTTGCCGGTGCCCGCGCCCGCGAGGACGCACAGCGGGCCGTTCAGGTTGGTCGCCACGACCCGCTGGTCGTCGTCGAGCGCGGAGAGGAGGTCGTCGTTCATCACCCTCCATTGTGCAGCGCCCCACCGACATCCATACGCTGGCCCCATGGAGACAGTCACGCCCCCGGACCACGGCACCGTCACGATGTTCACCACGTCGTGGTGCGGCTACTGCCGCCGCCTGAAGCGCCAGCTCGGCTCGGAGGGAATCGCCTACCGCGAGGTGGACATCGAGGAGGCGCCGGATGCCGCCGCCTTCGTGGAGACGGTCAACGGCGGCAACCAGACCGTCCCGACCGTGCTCTTCGCCGATGGCTCGGCGGCTACCAATCCGTCGCTCGCCCAGGTGCGGGTGCGGATCGACGGCGCCCGCGGGTCCGGGGTGGGCGGGCGGTAGGTCCCGCTCCCCTCAGGGACCGGGGGCGGGGATCGGACCGCCGTACCAGGCCTCGAGCAGCGAGTACGCCACGGACGCGACCCCGGGCAGACCCACCTCACCGGCCGCGACCGCCGCGGCGAGCTCCGCCCGGGTGAAGAACCGCGCGTCCGTGATCTCGACCCCGTCCACCTGCGCCTCGGGTGTCCCGAGGACACGCGCCTCGAAGGCGAACATCAGGGACCGTGGGAACGGCCATGGCTGGGACCCGCGGTAGATCACCTCGGCGACCTCCATGCCGACCTCCTCGCGCGTCTCCCGCACCACGGCGTGCTCGATGGACTCCCCCGGTTCCACGTACCCCGCCACCATCGAATAGCGCCCGCGGGGGAAGTGGGAGGCATGGGCGAGCAGCAGCCGGTCGGACCCGTCTATCACGGACATGATCACCGCCGGGTCGGTGCGCGGGTAGTGCTCCGTCCCGCAGCCGTGGCAGCGCCGCACCCAGCCCGCGGCTTCCACCTCGGTCCGCTCGCCGCATCGCGGGCAGAACGCGGAGTGGCGGTGCCAGTTCGCGATCGCGAGCGCGGGGACGGCGACGGCGCGCTCCCCCGCGGGCATCGACGCCATGACGGTCCGCAGGTCGTGGTAGTCATGCCCGTCGTGGCGCGGCCCGATGGCGAGCACGTGCCCCCTGCCCTCCGCGTCGCGCCCCAGGTAGACGTGGGTGCTCCCGTGGAGCTCCAGGTAGTCGGCACCCGCCACCGTGTCCAGCCGCGAGCCGGCGACCGCGAGGTCACCCAGCTCGTCCACGAGGACCACCACGGTATCCTCCCCGTCGAGGAGCTCCCCCACCAGCCCTTCGCGCGTGCGCCCTGATGTGTCCGGGTCGATCCCCGCGTGTGCGAGCGGCAGGTCGAGGATCACGCGGCGCTCCGGGACGTCGCGCGGATGGTCGCCTGGCCGAGCACGCGCGAGCCGAGGTACACGACGGCGGACTGCCCCGCCGCCAGCCCGCGGGTGGTCCCGTCCAGGTCGATGTGGAGCGCCTCCCCGTCGCGCCGGACGACGGCGGCGAGCGGCTCCCCGTGTGCGCGCAGCTGGACGCTGGCGGCGGTGGGGCGGTCGGCGGGGACGTCGTCGGCGAGCCACACCGTGTCCGCACCCTCGATCACGTCGACGGACAACAGCGCGGCCGGCCCGACGACCACGGTGTTGGATCCCGGGCGCACCTCGAGGACGTAGCGCGGCGCACCGTCCGGCCCGGGCCGGGACAGCGCGAGCCCCCGCCGCTGCCCGACGGTGTAGGCGTAGGCGCCGTCATGCTCCCCGACCTCGCGGCCCGTCTCGTCCAGGATCGGCCCCGGCGCGGCACCCAGGCGGGCACGCAGGAAGCCCTTCGTGTCGCCGTCGGCGACGAAGCAGATGTCGTAGGAGTCCGCCTTGGCCGAGACGCCGAGCCCGCGCGCGGCGGCCTCGGCACGCACCTGGGCCTTCGAGGTCACGTCCCCCAGCGGGAACAGCGCGCGCTGCAGCCGCTCGCGGCCCATCACGGCCAGCACGTAGGACTGGTCCTTCAGCGGGTCGAGCGAGCGGTGCAGTTGCGGTGGCGTGCCGGGGATCACGCGGGCGTAGTGGCCGGTGGCGACGGCGTCGAAGCCGAGTGCGAGACCGCGGTCCAGCAGTGCGGAGAACTTGATGTGCTCGTTACAGCGCACGCACGGGTTGGGCGTGCGGCCCGCGGCGTACTCGGCGAGGAAGTCGGCCACGACGGTCTCCTCGAACTCCTCCGAGAGGTCCCACACGTAGTACGGGATCCCGAGGACGTCCGCGGCACGCCGCGCGTCCGAGGCGTCCTCGATGGAGCAGCAGCCCCGAGACCCGTTGCGGTGTTGCGCCCGCGACCGGGAGAGTGCCATGTGGACGCCGACGACGTCGTGCCCCGCCTCCACGGCGCGCGCAGCGGCCACGGCGGAGTCCACCCCGCCGGACAATGCTGCGAGGACCTGCATGTTCCCTCCTCAGGGCCGGTCACCTGCGGTGGGCGAGCCGTGCCCGGCTGATCACGGGGCCGATCGCGTCGGCGAACGCCGCGACATCGGCGCTGGTCGAACTCCACCCCAGACTACAACGCAGTCCGCCGCGGCTCTGTTCCGCACCGAACCCCATCGCGAGGACCACGTGGGACGCCTCCTGCACCCCCGCGCGGCACGCGGAACCCGACGACGCCGCGATCCCGGCCCGGTCCAGCCCGAACAGGAGGGCGTCCGCGTCGACGTCGTCGATCACGACGTGGGCGATCGACGGCAACCGCTCGGCCTCCGGCAGCCCGGCGCCGCTCGCGTGCACCCCGCCACAACCCAGCAGGTGGCCGGTGATCGCGTCGCGCAGGGCGCGCAGCCGCGTCGCCTCCCCCACCATCTCGGCGACTGCGAGCCGCAGCGCCGTCGCGAGCGCAACCGCCCCCGGCACGTTGAGCGTCCCGGACCGCAGCCCGCGCTCCTGGCCACCGCCATGGGACAGCGGCGCCAGCGGCGTGTCGCGGCGTACCAGGAGTGCGCCGATGCCGACCGGCGCCCCGAACTTGTGGCCCGAGAGGCTCAGCAGGTCCACCCCGGCGGCGTGGAAGTCGACCGGGACGTGCCCCACGGCCTGCACCGCGTCCGTGTGGACCGGCACCCCCGCCGCCCGCGCGCGGTCCACCACGGCGGCGAGCGGCTGCAGCACGCCGGTCTCGTTGTTGGCCCACATGACGGAGACCACCGCCGCGGTCTCGTCCAGCGCGAGCGCGTCCGCGCGCACCCGGCCGGCCGGATCCACCGGGAGCACCTCGACGGCGAACCCCTCGTCCCCCAGCGCGGCCGCGGCGTCCAGGACGGCGTGGTGCTCGACGGCGCCCACCACCACNCGCCCGAANNCGAGCCGCCGCCGCGCACGGGCGACCCCCACGACGGCCATGTTGTCCGCCTCCGTGCCGCCGGAGGTGAACACAACCTCGACGGGGTCGGAACCCAGCAGCGCCGCGACCTCCTCGCGGGACTCCTCGAGAGCGCGCCGCGCGCGGCGTCCCGCGGCGTGGACCGAGGAGGCGTTGCCGGTGCGGAGCACCTCGTCGTGGTACGCCGCGGCGGCCTCGGGGCGGACCGTGGTGGTGGCGGCGTGGTCCAGGTAGTGCATCAGCGCTCGCGCAGCGCCTCGATCGCCTGCGCCAGCACCTCGGCCGCGTCACCCACCACGCCGAAGTCCGCCAGTTCGAAGATAGGCGCCTCGGAGTCGGTGTTGATCGCCACGATGACCTCCGCGGCCCGCATCCCGCCCGTGTGGTGCACGGCGCCGGAGACGCCGGCGCCGATGTACAGCTTCGGGGCGATGGTGACCCCGGTCTGCCCGATCTGGGCGCTGTGGTCGATCCAGCCCTCGTCGGTGGCCACGCGCGTGGCGCCCACCGCGCCCCCGAGCGCGTCGGCGAGCTGTTCCACGAGCGAGAAGTCGCCGTCCAGGCCGCGCCCGCCCGCCACCACGACCCGTGCCTCGTTGAGGGCGGGCCGCCCCGACTCCGGGCGTGGCACGCGCGCCTCCAGCGTCACGGCCCGCGCGGCGTCGGACAGTTCCGCGGCGACACGCACCACCGCGACGGCGCCCCCCGGCGCCTCGACGGGTTCGAACGACGTCGGCTTGACCGCGAACACCGGCAGTCCCCGCGTCACCTCGCACTCGGTCTCCCAGGTGCCGGCGAGCACGCTCTTGGATGCGATCACCCGGGCGCCGTCCACGCGGAGGCCGGTCACGTCGACGATCGCGCCGCCGTCGAACAGCACGGCGAGGCGCGCCGCGATCGCCTTGCCGGCGAACGTGGACGCGAGGAGGACGGCGTCGGGACGGGACTCGCGGATCACACCGGCCGCGGCGTCGGCGACGACGGCCGGGTCCAGGGGGTGGCCATCGAAGTCGGGCACGTGGACGCGGTCGACCCCGAATCGGGCGAGCACCTCCACGTCGGGCTCTCCGAGGCTGACCACCGCGACGGTCCCCAATGAACGCGCCGCGGTGAGGACCTCGAAGTGGGAGGTGGTGAGGACGCCCGGGAGGATGACAAGGGTCTGCACGATCACACCAGCCTGTTCTCGAGGAGGTACGCGGCAAGGCGTCGGCCGCCGTCGCCCGTGTCGGTGATGATGGTGCCCGCGGGGCGGGGCGGGCGGGGGGCGGCGCGCACGACCGCGACGGCGGGGGTGACGTCGTCAAGCCCCAGGTCACCGAGGTCCCACGTGGCGATCGGCTTCTTCTTCGCCGCCATCATGGTGCGGAAGTTGGGGATGCGCGGCTCGTTCGCCTGGTCCGTGACGGACAGCAGGGCCGGCAGTGGCGCGCTGTACACCTCGGTCGCCTCGCCGATCGTGCGCGTGATACGGACGGTGGATCCGTCGCACTCCACCTCCGCGGCCAGGGTCACGGCGGGCAGTCCCAGCACCGTGGCCAGGGCGGTGGGCACCATCGACGTCAGCCCGTCCATCGTGGCCATCCCGGTGACCACGAGGTCCACCGGCCCGTCGCCGGCGATCCGGCGCACGGCGGCGCCGAGGACGCGCGCGGTCACGACGGCGTCCGCACCGGCGAGGCGGTCGTCGCACACGTGCACGGCGTCGTCGGCGCCCATCTGGAGGGCGCGGCGCAGCGCGTCACCGGCGCCCTCCGGGCCCATGGTCAGCGCGGTGACCGTGCCGCCGAGATCCTCCGCGAGCGTGACGGCGGCCTCCAGGGCGTTCTCGTCCAGCTCGTTCAGCACGTCGTCCTGCCCGCGGACCATGCGTCCGTCCGCGATGCTCCGCTCGGACTGGATGTCGGGCACCTGTTTCACACACACGACGATCTTCACCCCCCAAGGGTGCCATCTCCGGCCCGCGCGAGGCCAGCGCGGCGGCTCCCGCGGTGTCCGCCCTCATGGGAGCATGGCAACTGGCCCTGTCGAGTAGGGGGTTCGGAGCCAATCATGCGATTTAATAGCATGGTGATATTTATGGAAGCTGCTCAGCGGCCCGTGTTCGCCGCAGCTTCGGACATGCACCGCCTGGGGGTGCACCCGGTGGGCGACGGCGTCGACGTCGCGGTCGTCGCGACTCGCGCCACGCGCGTCGACGTGTGCTTCTTCATCGACGGCATCGAGGTCAACCACTCCCTCGAGGGCCCCACCATGGGGATCTGGCACGGCCACATCCCGGGTGTCCGCGCCGGGACCCAGTACGGGTTCCGCGTGTGGGGGCGCTGGAACCCCCAGGCGGGACTGCGCCACAACCCGGCGAAACTGCTGATCGACCCGTACGCTCTCGCCCTGGAGCGCCCGGTGGTCCACGGGCCGGAGATCTACGACTACAAATGGGACAGCGGCGCACCCGGCTTCCCCCACACCCCCTCGGAACTCGACTCGGCGGACCACACCGCGCGCGCCGTCGTCGTCGACTCGCGCTTCTCCGCCTACTCCTCCCGCCCGCGGCACTCGTGGGACCACACCGTCATCTACGAGGCGCACGTGCGCGGCCTGACGAAGCTCCTGCCCGGGGTGCCGGAGCGGCTGCGCGGCACGTACGCCGGGCTCGCCCACCCCTACACCGTCTCCCATCTCACGCGCCTCGGGATCACGACGCTCGAACTGCTGCCGGTGCACGCCAAGATGCCGGAGCCCGGGCTCACGAGCAAGGGCAAACCGAATTACTGGGGGTACAACACACTCGGCTTCTTCGCACCCGAACCCTCGTACGCCACCGCCGAGGCCCAGGCCGCCGGCGGGCAGGCCGTCCTCGCGGAGTTCAAGGGCATGGTCCACCTGCTCCACGAGGCCGGGATCGAGGTCATCCTCGACGTGGTCCACAACCACACCTGCGAGGGCGGGATGGGCGGCCCGTCGCTGTCCTTCCGCGGCCTCGACAACCCCACCTATTACCTGATGGACGAGGACAACTCGTACCTCGACTACACCGGGTGCGGCAACACGATCGACTTCCGCCACACCCGAGCGGTCCAGATGACACTGGACTCGCTGCGCTACTGGGTGGCCGAGGTGGGTGTGGACGGGTTCCGGTTCGACCTGGCCGTGACGCTGGCCCGCCACCAGGAGCACTTCACGCCCTACCACGCGTTCCTCGTCGCGATGACCACGGACCCGATCCTGCGGGACGCCAAGCTCATCGCGGAGCCGTGGGATCTGGGGCCGTACGGCTGGCGCACCGGCCAGTTCCCCGCCCCCATGGCGGACTGGAACGACCGCTTCCGCAACTCCGTGCGCACGTTCTGGCTGTCCGACGCCGCCGCCCAGGCGCGCGGTGGCGCCGGCCAGTCCCCTGCGGACCTCGGGTACCGCCTCGCGGGCTCGGCGGATCTCTTCGGCCACGGCGAGGTCCCGGGCGGCCGATCGCCCCTCGCCTCGGTCAACTTCGTCACCTCCCACGACGGCTTCACGATGCTCGACCTCGTGAGCTTCGACCGCAAGCACAACGAGGCCAACGACGAGGAGAACCGCGACGGCTCCAACGACAACCACTCGTGGAACCACGGCTCGGAAGGGATGCTGACGAAGGCGGACCCCGGAGGGGTGATCCTGCCGCTCCGCCGGCGTTCGATCCGCAACCTGCTCGGCTCCATGTTCGTCTCCGCGGGTACGCCCATGCTTCTTGGCGGGGACGAGATCGGGCGCTCCCAGGGCGGCAACAACAACGCCTACTGCCAGGACAACGAGATCTCCTGGGTGGACTGGGACCTCGCGCCCTGGCAGGAGTCCCTCTTCTCCACCGTCGCCTACCTCATCAGGCTGCGCCGGGAGAACCCCTCGCTGCGGCCCACCCGTTTCGCGTCCGGCCGGCCGATCGGCGACGACGAGCTGCCGGACCTCACCTGGTACGACAGCCACGGCAACCCGAAGGAGTCGCACACGTGGCACGACCCGCACCAGCGGGTCATCCAGCTCCTCCGCTCGGGGTCCCCCCATGGCCGCGACTCCCTGGTGGTCATCAACGGGGAACTCAACCCCATCGAGGTCACGGTTCCCGCGGGGCGTGGGCCGAATTATGCCCTGATGTGGGACTCGGAGTGGGAGCTCCCCGAGTCGGACCTGGACACGTTCGCGCCGGGCGAGACCGTGACCGTGGAGGCGTTGAGCATGCAGGTCTACCTCAGCACGGGCAACTAGGATGAACCCAATGAAGCTGCACGGCTGGCCCGCCTGACGTGGCCACCGCCTGTCCGGCCGCCCTCGGGCGGCCGCTTCCATGTCCCGAACGGAAGGTCTGACCGTGTCCAGCGAATCCCCCGACGTCTTCGAGTCCGATCTCGCCGAATCCGCGTCGGACGCCTCCCTGGAGCGCACGCGGGCACGGTCCCTCGAGATCGAGCGGCAGATCGCCACGGACCCGCGGCCGTTCCGCATCCTCACCGGGGACCGCCCCACCGGGAACCTCCACCTCGGCCACTACTTCGGCACCCTCCAGAACCGGGTCCGGCTGCAGCGCGCCGGGGTCGAGACCCTCGTGGTGATCGCCGACTACCAGGTCATCACCGACCGCGACGGCGTCGGTCCGATCCGCGAGCGGGTGCTGTCGCTGGTGGCCGATTACCTCGCCGTCGGGCTGGACCCGTCCGCCACAACGATCTTCACGCACTCCGCGGTGCCGGCGCTCAACGAGCTCGTGCTGCCGTTCCTCGCGCTCGTGACCGACTCCGAGCTGCGGCGCAACCCCACCGTGAAGGCCGAGGCCGAGGCCACCGGCAACCGCCCGATGAGCGGGCTCCTGCTGACGTACCCGGTGCACCAGGCCGCCGACATCCTCTTCTGCCGCGCGAACCTGGTGCCGGTGGGGAAGGACCAGCTGCCCCACCTGGAGCAGGCGCGTGTGGTCGCACGGCGCTTCGACGAGCGCTTCGGCCGCGCGGTCGCCGGCCATCCCGTCTTCCCGCGCCCGGAGGCCCTCCTGTCCGAGGCGACGAGCGTGCTCGGGACGGACGGCACCAAGATGAGCAAGTCACGGGGAAACGCGATTGAGCTGTCGATGGACGCGGACACCACCGCGCGGCTCCTGAAGAAGGCTGTGACGGACTCGAACCGGACCATCACCTGGGACCCGACCGGGCGGCCGGAAGTCTCGAACCTGCTGCTGATCGCCGCCATGTCGACTGGTCGCGACCCGCGGGAGATCGCCGACGAGATCGGCGACGGCGGGGGCGGCGGGCTCAAGCGCTACGTCATCGAAGCGGTCAACGAATTGCTCGCGCCCATCCGCAAACGCCGCGAGGACCTCGTCTCCGACGAGGGGTACCTCCGCACGATCCTCTCGAGGGGGAACGCGCGGGCGAACGCGATCGCCGACGAGACGCTCTCGGAGGTCCACTCGGCCATGGGCATGACGTATTAGGAGTTCAGTGCGTGGCGTTCGCCACGAGTCCCATCTCGGCGTAACCCGCGAGCATCCGGTGCGCGGGCACCACCCGAACCGAGTACCCGAACGGCCCCGAGACGTGCAGCGTGTGCTCCAGGTGGAATGCGTACCGCCCGCCCTCGAGGTCCTGGGCCAGCGGGATGGGGAGGATCTGGAAGTCGGTGATGCTGTCGTCCTCGGCCACCCGCCCGTGGACGAGCTGGACCTCGACGTCGGACGGCGCGAGGTCACCGAGCGTGACGTAGGCGTTCACGGCCAGGTTGTCCCCGATGGCGACCTCGTCGGACACGCCCTCGGACTCCACGTGCTCCACGCGGACCTGCCTCCAGTTCGAGCGGATCCTCGCCTTCCACGCGGCCAGCTCCTTCGCGCCGGCGAAGTCGCCGTTCATCTGGCGGTACGAGGCGGCGGTCGGCGTGTATAGCCTCTCGACGTATTCCCGCACCATGCGGGTCGCCTGGACCCTGGGGCCCAGGTCGGAGAGGGTGTGGCGCATGTTCTCGATCCAGCGGCGCGGGATGCCATCGGCGTCGCGGTCGTAGAAGCGCCGGGCCACCACGTTCTCGATGAGGTCGTAGAGTGCCGCGGCCTCCAGGTCGTCGCGACGCGTCGGGTCCTCGACGCCGTCGGCGGTCGGGATCGCCCAGCCGTTCCGGCCGTCGAACATCTCGTCCCACCAGCCGTCGAGGATGGACAGGTTGAGCGCGCCGTTCAGTGCACACTTCATGCCCGACGTCCCGGACGCCTCCAGCAGGCGCAGCGGGTTGTTCAGCCACACGTCGCAGCCGGGCATGAGCGTCTGGGCCATCGCGATGTCGTAGTTCGGCAGGAAGGCGATGCGGTGCCGCACCCCCTCCGAGTCCGCGAACTGCACCAGTCGCTGGATCAGCCCGACTCCCTGCTCGTCCGCGGGGTGCGACTTGCCGGCGACCAGGATCTGGATCGGACGCTCGGGGTCCGTGAGGAGCGCCCTGAGCTTCACCGGGTTGTTCAGCATCAGGGTGAGTCGCTTGTAGGTCGGCACGCGGCGCGCGAAGCCGATGGTGAGCACGTCGGGGTCGAGGATGTCCTCGGTCCAGCCGAGCTCCGCGGGGGAGGCGCCCCGTTCCAGCCACGAGCCGCGCACACGCGCGCGGGCGGCCGTGACGAGCTTCTCGCGCAGCACACGCCGTACGGCCCACAGCTCCTCGTCGGAGATGCCACCCTGCTCCGGGCTCAGCATCCAGCCGTCGCCGGACGCGAGTTGCTGCGGGGTGAAGCGCTGCTCCGCGAGTCCGCTGAGCACCGGGTCGGTCCAGGTCGGCCCGTGGACGCCGTTCGTGACCGACGTGATCGGGATCTCGGCGATGTCGAAACCGGGCCACATGGCCCGGAACATCCCCCGGGAAACCCTCCCGTGCAACTGGGCGACGCCGTTGGCTCGCTTCGAGGTGCGCAGGCCCATGACGGCCATGTTGAAGACGCCGGAGAAGCCCCCCTCGAAGTCCTCGGCGCCGAGCGCGAGCAGGTCCTCCACGGCGATGCCCGGGATGGCGGCGTCGCCGTCGAAGTGGGCCCGCACCATGTTGGAGTCGAAACGGTCGATTCCGGCGGGGACGGGCGTGTGGGTGGTGAACACGGTGCCGGCCTTCACCGACTCCAGCGCCTGGGCGAAGGTGAGGCCCTGCCCCACGACGAGCTCCCGCGCCCGTTCGATGCCGAGGAAACCGGCGTGGCCCTCGTTGCAGTGGTACACCTGCGGGGTCGCCGCACCGGACAGCCGGGAGTACAGGCGCACCGCCTTCACGCCGCCCATGCCGAGGAGAAGTTCCTGCTGGAGGCGGTGTTCGGCGGAGCCACCGTAGAGCCGGTCGGTGACGTGGCGGGCCGTCTCGTCGTTCTCCGGGACGTTGGAGTCGAGCAGCAGGAGCGGGACGCGACCCACGCGGGCCAGCCACACCTGCGCAGCCAGTGTGCGGGAGCCGGGCAGTACCAGGGACACGCGGGCCGGGGTGCCGTCGTCCTCGCGGAGCAGCGAGAGCGGCAGGTTGTCCGGGTCGATGACTGGGTAGGTCTCCGCCTGCCAGCCGTCGCGCGTCAGGGACTGCTTGAAGTAGCCCGCGCCGTAGAGCAGCCCGACGCCGATGATCGGCACGCCCAGGTCGGACGCGGACTTGAGGTGGTCTCCCGCGAGGATCCCGAGGCCGCCCGAGTACTGCGGGAGGACGGCGGTGATCCCGAACTCGGCGGAGAAGTAGGCGATGGCGTCCGGCTTGTCCTCACTGTCGAATGAATCCTGGTACCACAGCGGCTCGGACAGGTACGCCTTCAGGTCGGCGTCGGCCGCCCGGACCCGTGCGACGACGGCCGGATCGTTCGCGAGCGCGTCGAGCCGCTCCACGCCCAGCAACCCGAGCAGGGCTGTCGGGTCCTCCTTGCTGAGGGTCCAGAGCCTCGGGTCGAGCGAACCGAAGAGTTCCCTGGTGGGGGCGTGCCACGACCAGCGCAGGTTCAGCGCGAGGGCGTTGAGTGGGGCGAGCGCCTCGGGCAGCACGGGTCTGACGGTGAATCTGCGGATGGCCTTCACGCTGGACAGTCTAGGGGTCCGGTACTGGCGTTCCGGGAACTTGCGGCAACCGGCGCACGTGTGGCGACCCACCTCCGCCGCACACCGGGCGGGCGGTGTTCCGCAAAACATTCCCCCTCGACCGTCTGCGCGTGGGGCGGGTTGCCTAGTAGCTTGCAGGTGTGAGTACTTTCAGGCCCAGCACCAAGTCCAACCCGATGCCGGCACGCGCGATCGGCCGCATCCCGGTCACCGAGGTCTTCCCTGTCGTCGAGGATGGGACGTGGCCCGCCAAGGGTGCCGTGGGCGAGCCGTTCCCGGTGCGTGCGACCGTGTTCCGCGAGGGGCACGACGCGGTCGCCGCGACGGCGGTCCTCACGGCCCCGGACGGCACCGACCATTCCTGGGCGCCCATGCGCGACGTCGCGAAGGGGCTCGACCGGTACGAGGCGTGGCTGTGCCCGGATTCCCCCGGCCTGTGGTGGTTCCGGATCGAGGGCTGGTCCGACCCCTACGCGACCTGGGCCCACGACGCCTCCATCAAGGTGGACGCGGGCGTCGACGTCGAGCTCATGCTCACCGAGGGCGCGCGGCTGCTGAACCGCGCCGCGGACCGTGAACTGCCGGGCGACGGCGTCGCCGTGCTCCGCGCCGCCGCGGCCACGCTGGCGGACGGCACCCTGGAGCCCGGGGATCGGCTCGCCGCCGGACTGGTCGCCGACGTCGTCGCCGTGCTCGCGGCCGACCCGCTGCGCGACATGGTCTCCCCGACCGTCGCCTACCCCCTCCAGGTGGACCGGCGACTGGCGCAGGCGGGCGCCTGGTACGAGATGTTCCCCCGCTCGGAGGGCTCGTACTTCGACGCGAAGTCGGGGCGGTGGGTCTCCGGCACGTTGCGGACGGCCATGCCCCGCCTCGACGGCATCGCGGCGATGGGCTTCGACGTCCTCTACCTGGCCCCCGTCCACCCCATCGGGACCACGAACCGCAAGGGACGCAACAACTCGCTGCACGCCAAGCCCGGGGATCCCGGATCGCCCTACGGCATCGGCTCGCCCGCCGGCGGACACGACGCCATCCACCCGGAGCTCGGCACCTTCGAGGACTTCGACGCCTTCGTCGCCCGCTCCCGCGAGCTCGGCATGGAGGTGGCGCTCGACATCGCGCTGCAGTGCTCCCCGGACCACCCCTGGGTCACGGAGCACCCGGAGTGGTTCACCACCCGGGCCGACGGCACCATCGCGTACGCGGAGAACCCGCCCAAGAAGTACCAGGACATCTACCCGCTCAACTTCGACAACGACCCCGAGGGCATCTACGTCGCGATCCGGGACATGCTGGAGGTGTGGGTGTCGCACGGCGTGACGCTGTTCCGCGTCGACAACCCGCACACCAAGTCCCTCCAGTTCTGGCAGCGGCTCCTCACGGAGTTCCGGGCGGCGCACCCGGACGTCGTGTTCCTCGCCGAGGCGTTCACCCGTCCCGCCATGATGCGCACGCTCGGCGCGGTGGGCTACCACCAGTCGTACACGTACTTCGCATGGCGCAACACGAAGCAGGAACTGGCGGAGTACCTGCAGGAGGTGGCGGCGGAGACCTCCCACCTGGTGCGCCCCGCCTTCTGGCCGACCACCCATGACATCCTCACCCCATTCATGCAGCAGGGCGGCACCGCGGCGTTCGCGCTGCGCGCCGTGCTGGCGGCCACCGGTTCGCCCACCTACGGCATCTACTCCGGCTACGAGTTCATCGAGAACATCGCGCGGCCCGGCGTCGAGGAGCAGATCGACAACGAGAAGTACGAGTTCAAGCCGCGTGACTGGAACCGTGCGAACGACGCCNGGATCNCCCTCCTGCTCGGGGAGCTCAACCGGAGTCGCCATCAGCACCCGGCGCTGCAGCAGTTGCACCAGCTGACGGTCCACCCGACATCGAACGACTCCGTCCTCGCGTACTCGAAGCGCATCGAGGCCAGGTTCTCGCCCACGGGCGAGGACGACGTGGTCCTCGTCGTCGTGAACCTCGACCCGTTCCTGACGCACGAGTCGCTCGTCTACCTCGACATGGAGGCCCTGGGCCTCGACCCGTCGAGCCCCTTCCGGGTGCATGACGAGCTCAACGGCCAGGACCACCAGTGGAACGCGACCGCATGGGTGCGCCTCGACCCGCAGGCCTCGAGCGCCCACGTCATGTCCGTCAGGCCCCTGTGACACACCAGCCCATCCCGGTTCCCACCTCCGCGATCCTGGCCGCGGTGAGGACCCACGGCCGCGCCCCGGTGGAGCAGGACCCGGAGTGGTTCAAGACCGCCGTGTTCTACGAGGTGGTGCTGCGCGCCTTCGCCGACTCCGACGGCGACGGGACGGGAGACCTGCGCGGGCTCATCACCCACCTGGACTACCTCGCCTGGCTGGGTGTCGATTGCCTCTGGCTGCCACCGTTCTACCCGTCGCCGCTGCGGGACGGGGGCTACGACGTCGCCGACTACACCGCGATCGCCACCCAGTACGGGACCATGGCGGAGTTCGCCGAACTGATGGAGGCGGCGCATTCCCGCGGGATGCGCGTGATCGTGGACCTCGTAATGAACCACACCTCCGACGCCCACCCATGGTTCCAGGCCTCCCGCTCGGACCCGACCGGCCCGTACGGCGACTTCTACGTGTGGACGGACGACAACACCGAGTACTCGGACGCCCGCATCATCTTCGTGGACACCGAGGTCTCCAACTGGACCTTCGACACGGTGCGCCGCGAGTACTACTGGCACCGGTTCTTCTCCCACCAGCCGGACCTCAACTTCGAGAACCCGGACGTGCACCGCGCCCTCTTCGACGTGGTGCGCTACTGGTGCAAGGTGGGCGTGGACGGCTTCCGACTCGATGCGATCCCCTACCTCTACGAGGAGGCGGGCACCAACTGCGAGAACCTGCCCCAGACCCACGCCTTCCTGAGGTCGCTGCGTGCGATGGTGGACGAGGAGTTCCCGGGCACGATCATGCTCGCCGAGGCCAACCAGTGGCCGAGCGACGTGGTGGAATACTTCGGGACCGACGGGCACCCGGAGTGCCACCTGTGCTTCCACTTCCCCGTGATGCCGCGCATCTACTACGCCCTGCGCGAGCAGAAGGCGCGCGCAATCCGCGACATCCTCCGCGACACGCCGCCGATCCCCGCCGGCGGGCAGTGGGGCACGTTCCTGCGGAACCACGACGAGTTGACGCTCGAGATGGTCACGCCCGAGGAACGTGCCGCGATGTACGGCTGGTACGCCGAGGACTCCCGCATGCGCGCCAACGTCGGAATCCGCCGCCGGCTCGCCACGCTGCTCGGGGACTCGCGCGCCGAGATCCAGCTCGCCCACGCGCTCCTGCTCTCGCTGCCGGGCAGCCCGTGCCTCTACTACGGCGACGAGATCGGCATGGGCGACAACATCTGGCTGCCCGACCGGGACGCCGTCCGCACGCCGATGCAATGGACCCCCGACCGCAACGCCGCCTTCTCGGTGGCCGATCCCGGGAAGGTCTACCTCCCCCCGGTCCAGTCCCTGGTCCACAACTTCACGGCCGTGAACGTGGAGGCCCAGCTCGCCACCCCGACCTCGCTGCTCCACTGGGTCCGGGGCATGCTCGAGGTCCGGCGGCAGCACCCCGTGTTCGGGAACGGCACCTTCGAGATCCTCGACTCCAGCAACGACTCCGTCCTCGCGTACCTGCGCACCAACGCCGGGGAGACGGTCCTGTGCGTGGCGAACCTGGCCAACACCGCCCGCGCCACCACGATCACGCTCCCCCGGCTCGCCGGCTCCACGGTCCGGGACGCCTTCGGCGGCGCCGAGTTCCCCGTGGTCCCCCGGGACGGGACCTACACGGTGACCCTGGGCACGCGCGACTTCTTCTGGCTGGTGGTGAGGTGATCGAGGACCTCGAGCCCCTGCTGGCCGCGTGGATGCCGCGCCAGCGCTGGTACTCCACCAAGAACCTCGTCCCCCGCATCACCGCGCTGGACGTCGAGGAGGTGGGGCGCGCCGACGGCGTGAGCGTTCTCCGCGCCGTCGTCTGCGACGAGGCGGGTGGGGACCCGGTGGTCTACCAGGTCCCGTTGACCCTNCNTCCGGGGACGGCCGACATCCCCGCGGCCGCCCTCGTGGGGCGGACCACCGCTGGGCTCGTCCACGACGGGTGCGCCGACCCCGCGTACGCGGCATGGCTGCTCGGGCGGACGAGCCCGGGCCTCCGCCTGCTGGCCGCCCGCGTGCTGTCGGGCGAGCAGTCAAACACCTCGATCATTTGCGACGTGGCCGATGAAGCCGGCGGCACCACCGTCATCGCGAAGGTCTTCCGAGTGCTCGCGGACGGCTCCAACCCTGACATCGAACTGCAGGAGGCGCTCTCCCGCGCCGGCACCCTCCGGGTGCCCCGCTTCCTCGGCTCGCTCCGGGGATCGTGGCGTCGCGGCGGATCCGACGAGAGCGGCGACCTGGCGGTCGTTCAGGAGTTCATCGCCGGCGCGCAGGACGCGTGGCGGGTGGCGCTTGAGTGCCTTCGGACGGGCGCCCCCTTCGACGCGACCTCGCTGGGCGCCGCGACGGCCGAGGTCCACCACCTGCTCGCCACGGAATTCGGCACGCGCGAGGCCGGCGAGCGGGACCGGACGGACCTCCTCGGCCAGTGGCGCGAGCGCGCGGCACTCGCGGCGGACGCCGTGCCGGCGCTCTCCCCTCTCCTGGGCCGCGCCGCCGAGGTGTACCGGAGGGCCGCGGCGGCAGCGTGGCCCCCGCTCCAGCGCGTCCACGGCGACTATCACCTCGGCCAGGTGATCCATGCGCCCGGGCGCGGGTGGGTGCTCCTGGACTTCGAGGGCGAGCCACTGCGCCCCCTCGCCCAGCGCCGGCTGCCCGACCTTGCCCTGCGCGACCTCGCGGGCATGCTGCGGTCCTTCGATTACGCCGCGGCCTCCGCGGGTGGGACGGTCGCCGAGGCATGGGCGGATTCGGTGCGCCGTGAGTTCCTGGACGGCTATGCGGGGGCCGCCGGCGACCCACGGGACCACGCCGCCCTGCTCGCCGCCCTGGAACTCGACAAGGCGCTCTACGAGGCCGTCTACGAGGCGAGGAACCGCCCCGACTGGCTCCGCATCCCGCTCGCCGCCGTCGAACGGCTGCTGCTCTGACTTTGCCCGGCGGCGATCCGCGGCGCGCCATGACCGCTCCGGAAATTGCCCGCACTCCGGTCCACAAACCTGTCCACCACTACAACCACAAGTGGGAGAGTAGACCCTATGACCGATCACTTCCCTGTTGACTCAGGCGTCCTGACCACCGTCGCTCGTGGCCTCCACTACAACCCCCACGAGGTCCTCGGGCCCCACACCTTCGACGGCGCCGTGACGATCAGGACCCTTCGGCCCCTGGCCGACGCGGTGGAAGTGGTGACCGCGAAGGCGTCCTACCCGGCCTCGCACGAGTGCGACGGCATCTGGGTGGCCGTTGTCGAGGGCGACACGGTCCCGGACTACCGGGTGCGTGTCACCTACGGCGAGATCACCAGCACGGTCGACGACCCGTACCGGTTCCTGCCGAGTCTCGGCGAGATGGACCAGTACCTCATCGGGGAGGGCAGGCACGAGGAGCTGTGGAACGTCCTGGGCGCCCACCTGCGCTCCTACCCCAGCGAGCTCGGCGAGGTCCACGGCGCGTCTTTCGCGGTCTGGGCCCCGAACGCCCGTTCCGTCCGCGTCAAGGGCGACTTCAACTCCTGGAACGGCTCCGTCACGGCGATGCGCTCCCTCGGGGCGTCCGGCGTGTGGGAGATCTTCGTCCCGGGCGCGGAGATCGGGCACCGCTACAAGTTCGAGATCGCCTCGCGGGACGGCTCGTGGCACGAGAAGGCCGACCCCATGGCACAGGCAACGGAGGTGCCGCCGTCGACGGCGTCGGTGATCACCGCGTCCTCCTACACGTGGGCCGATGACGAGTGGCTCGAGAAGCGGGCGCAGACGCAACCCCACGCCGCCCCGATGTCGATCTACGAGGTCCACCTCGCCTCGTGGCGCCAGGGCCTCGGCTACCGCGCGCTCGCCGACGAGCTCGTCGAGTACGTCTCGCGGCTGGGCTTCACCCACGTCGAGCTGATGCCCGTCGCGGAGCACCCGTTCGGCGGATCGTGGGGCTACCAGGTCACGTCCTACTACGCGCCAACGGCACGCCTGGGCGTACCGGACGACTTCCGATACCTGATCGACAAGCTCCACCAGGCCGGCATCGGCATCATCCTCGACTGGGTCCCGGCCCACTTCCCCAAGGACGCGTGGGCGCTGGCCCGCTTCGACGGCACCCCGCTCTACGAGGACCCCGACCCGCTGCGTGGCGAGCACCCCGACTGGGGCACCATGATCTTCAACTTCGGCCGGCGAGAGGTGCGCAACTTCCTCGTGGCCAACGCCCTGTACTGGCTGCAGGAGTTCCACATCGACGGGCTGCGGGTCGACGCCGTCGCGTCGATGCTCTACCTCGACTACTCGCGCAAGGACGGCCAGTGGCGGCCCAACGCCCACGGTGGCCGGGAGAACCTCGAAGCGATCTCATTCCTGCAGGAGGCCAACGCCACCGCGTACAAGAAGGTCCCCGGCGTGATCACGATCGCCGAGGAGTCCACCGCATGGCCGGGCGTGACGGCCCCGACCAACATCGGGGGCCTGGGGTTCGGGCTGAAGTGGAACATGGGGTGGATGAACGACACCCTGCGCTACCTCTCCGAGTTGCCGATCAACAGGCGCTACCACCACGGCGAGCTGACGTTCTCACTCATCTACGCGTTCTCCGAGCAGTTCATCCTGCCCCTCTCGCACGACGAGGTCGTGCACGGCAAGGGCTCGATCATGCGCAAGATGCCCGGTGACTGGTGGCAGCAACTCGCGGGCGTCCGCGCGCTGCTCGCCTACCAGTGGTCGCACCCGGGCAAGCAACTCCTGTTCATGGGTCAGGAGTTCGCCCAGGAGGCCGAGTGGAACGAGTCCCGCGGCCTCGACTGGTGGCACCTCGACAACCCCATGCACTCGGGCGTGGCTGACCTGGTGGCCCGGATGAACACGATCTACAAGGCCTCGCCGGCACTCTGGGCCGACGATTTCTCCCACGAGGGCTTCGAATGGATCGAGGCCGGCGACGGCGACCACAACACGATCGTCTTCCTGCGCAAGACGCCGGACTTCTCGGAGCGCATGGTGTGCATCGTGAACTTCGCCGGCATCCCGCACGAGGGCTACCGTGTCGGGCTCCCCCACGGCGGCGCCTGGCTGGAGGTGCTCAACACGGACGCCATCGAGTACGGCGGCTCGGGTGTGGGCAACCTCGGGCGGGTCGAGGCCGAGGAGATCCCGTGGCAGGGCCGGCCGTTCTCGGTGCGCCTGCGCGTGCCGCCACTCGGCGCGCTCTGGCTCGTGCCGGACGAGAGTTCCATCCCGGAGGAGTAGTGCACACGCGCTGAAGGGGGCCCCTCGGGGCCCCCTTTCGCATGCCCGGTCGGGCGGCCGACCGGACTCAGTACAGCGCGCTCGCCAGCGCCCGGCGTGCCTGCGCCGCCTCGGGCACAGGTCCGACGATGTCGAAGTACTCCACGAGGCGCACCCGTGCCGGCTCACGCAGCTCCCCGCCGGCGCGGACGAGGGCGAGGAGGCGGGAGAACGCCGCCGACAGGAGCCCGGTGGCAAGCTCGGCGTCGGCGGCGAGCAGTTGCGAGTCCAGGTCGCCATCCCGCGCGTCAGCGACGGCGACGGCGAGGTCCAGTCCTTCGAGGCGCTGCAGGAGCAGCACCTGCGCGAGCGCGGCCTTCGCCTCGGCGTCGCCCGGGTTCTCCTTGAGCGCCTGGCGGTATGCGGCCTCGGCCGTCACGTAGTCGCCCGTCTCGATGGCCGCGAGTCCGGCCGCGTGCAGCGGCGGGAGTTCGGGCTCAGGCTCGGGCTCGGTCGCTGCCTCAGGCGGCACGGTGCCCGTGATGCCGTTCTGTGCGGCGACGGCGAGCAGCTGGTCCAGTATCTGGCGCACCTGCGCCTCGGGGTAGGCCCCCTGGAAGAGCGGGACCGGCTGGCCACCGAGCAGCGCGACCACCGTGGGGATCGACTGCACCTGGAAGGCGGCCGCGATCTGCGGGTTGGCGTCCACGTCCACCTTGGCGAGCTGGAACCGGCCGCCGTACTCCGCGGCGAGCCTCTCGAGGATGGGGCTCAGGGTCTTGCAGGGCTGGCACCATTCGGCCCAGAGGTCGACGACAACAGGGACGGTGGTCGAGCGCTGGACCAGGGCCTCGAACCCGGCCTCCGTCACATCGATGACGACGCCGCCGGGAACGGGCGTCGCGCCCGCGGGCCGACGCGGGGCCGCGAGGGACGAGAGGTCGACGGCGCCGTGCACATTGAGTGGTTGGTTCATGCACCCAATCGTATGTCTCAGTCGGGTGAGGTCGAATCGTCGCGCGTGACGCCCGTGAGCACCTGCTCGGCCCCCAGGACCTGGGTGGGCTGGTCGCTGCCCGCCGGGGGCACGTGGAAGGCCACGGTGATCACGTACGTCGCCGTGAGGGTGCCCTTGACCTGGGCGTCGCCGCCATAGGTGAGTCCCCCACCGACCTCGAGTGTGGAGTCCGCCACGGTCCGCTTGATCGTGAGGGTCTGGTCGATGGCGCCGACGACGATCGCGCCGCCGTCATTCGTCCCCAGCGACTGGACCCCGGCATCCCGCACGGTGGCCGTCTGCTCGGCCGTCCCCGCCTGGGAGACGCCGGTGGACAGCGCGGTGAACGTCTCGCGAAGTTTCGTGCGGAAGACGTCCGCCGCGAACTCCGCGGCGAACTCGGACCCGTCGCCCTTGCCGAGCACGTCGGCATAACGCTCCAGAGTGAGCGCGGGGGTGGTCCGCAGCGCGTCGGAATCGGCGGCGATGACCGGGGAGCCGATCGTGGGGTTGACGGTCGCGGGCAGCTGCACACCCGGCAGGAGGCGCACCCAGGACCACAGCTGGTAGTTCGCCCGCGCGTTGTCCTGCACGAGCGTGATCAGGAGCGGGAGGTTGGTTCCCTCGGGGATGGTCGTCACCACGTTGGCGAGGCGCGGCCACTCCGACGTCGCCGCCACGATGGCAACCTGCGCGTCGGTCGCAAGCGGCGTCACGGTGTTCGCGCCCCCGGTGGCGGCGGCCAGCGCGTACTCGGCCTCGCGCATGGTCCGGGCCGGGCCGCTCACGCGGCCCTCCAGCTGGTCCGCGGCGGAGGCGGCGTCGGCCGCGACGAGCGTCTCGGACACCGACCCCAGGATGCGCTGCAACTGCTCGTCGTTCAGGACGGCGACGGGCGTCTCCGGCGCCGGTTCGGCCGACGGCTCGGGGAGCGCGTCAGGACCGCAGGCCGCGAGGCCGAGTGCGAGCGCGATTGCGGCCGTCACGGCCAGCGCCCGTCCGGTCGATGTCGTCATCGTCCCTCCTCCGTGCCGTCCGTGCCGAAGTCCCACAGCGTCCGCCAGGACGTGCGTTCCGGCTCCTCCCCCTCTGGGGTGCGGAAGTCGTCCGGGTTGGGGACCCCGGGCACGATCGCACTGCCCCGGGCGGCCCCAGCCGGCGTGCGGAACTTCTCCGGGCGTTCGACGCCGGGGACGACGGCGCTGCCCGAGGCCGGTCCCGCCGCCGCGTGCCGGTCCTCGGTGGCCTCCGCGTCCGGTCCGGCCGCCGGGGTACGCGACCGCAGTGGGGCGACCTCCAGGGGCTCGACGTACCGCAGGGCTCGGTGCCTCTCCGGGTCGAGCGCCATCGGAAGGATGCCGGCCCCGACCATTCCGCCTGTCGTGGCGACCGGCCCGTCCGGCGCGGTGCGGGAGTCGGACGCCCGGCGGGCGCGTTCCCGCTCGCGCAACTGGCGGCGGGTGAGGACCGCGGCCGTCGCGGCGGGCATCTGGGTGGTCTCCGTCGAGTCCGCCGTGGCCCGCGACTCGCGCACACCGGTGCGTGCCCTGACCTCGCGCCGCACGAGCGCGTCGTAGGCGAGGAGCGCAAGGCCGAGGAGAACCGCCAGGGTGCCACCGAGCAGCAACGGCACGAGGTAGGGGGCGGCGGACTCGACCGGCCACGCCAGCGTGATGCGCGGGGCGGCCTGCGTACCGTCGGTCGCCACGAGCAGCGTGGTCTGGCCGGCGTCCGGCGTCAGCTCCACGCTCACCTCACCGGTGCCCGTGAGCTCACGGGTCCACAGGTCGGCGCCCGCGGGGTTCGGGGCCGTCGGCTCGCCGTCGACACGCTCGGTCGACAGCTCCGTCCACGAGGACAGCCCGGTCACGTCCACGTGCGCGGCGGGACCGACCCACGCGGCGACGTCGCCGGCGGGCGCGAAGGCGAGGACGACCGGGGCCTCGGCGGACGCGGCGGTGGCCGTGACCGTGACGGTCCCGGACACCATGCCCAGCACACCCGGCCGGACCAGGACCACGGGTGTGTCAGGCTGCTGCGCCACGGACGCGCTGACCGTGTCGGACGAGCGCCACAGCGTGGCCGAGGCGATGCCAAGACCGATGGCGACCAGTCCGAGGACGACCAGGACGATCGCGAGTATTCGTCGGATCACGGGGTTCCTTACGCTCTTTGGTACTCAACATGCCAGATTACGTGCAAACGGCGCGGATTTCGCCTGCTGTGTCCCGTTGCACAGTGCGCGGGCCCCCGGACGGTAGGCTGGGAGTCATCCTGACGACGAGGAGACAGACGGTGAGTGGCGAGGAATTCCCTGTGGTCATGCGTGGCTACGACCGCGCCCAGGTGGACCAGAAGATCGCGGACCTGACGGCGTCGCTCGCCGGCGCACGGCGGGAGGTGGCCTCGCTGGACGCACGGGTGGTGCGCCTGCAGTCCGGGCTCTCGCAGGCCTCGCGCCAGCTCGGCGAGCAGGAACGGCCCACGTACGCGGGTCTCGGTGCGCGCCTGGAGCAGCTGCTCCGCACCGCCGAGGAACAGGCGGAGGCCCTCACCGAGCGCGCCCAGCGCGACGCCGACGACCTCGCCGCTAGTGCCCACGAGGAGTCCGCGGCCCTCACCGCCCGCAGCGAGCAGGAGGCGGCCCGGATCCTGTCCGGCGCCCGCCTCGACGCCACCAACCTCGTCGACGCCGCCCGGCGCCAGGCGAGCACAACCCTCGAGGACGCACGGGTGAAGGCGGACGAGCTGGTCGCCTCCGCCGAGCGTGAGTCGAAGCGCCAGCGTGCCGAGCTCTCGACCGCGCTCGCGCAGGCGCGGGCCGAGGTGGACAACGAACTGAACGCGGCGCGGGCCGCCGTGGACCGCGAGATCCTCGAACAGCAGCAGGACCACGACGCCGACCTCCAGGAGCAGCGCGACCTCACCACCCGGGAGCTCGACGAGCTGCGCGCCACGGCCGCCGCCGAGGCCGCGGCCGTGCGGGAGCAGGCCGTGGTGGAGTCCCGCACGATCCGCGCGGCACTGGACCGCGAGCTGGCCCTCGCCCGCGAGCTCTCGGAGAAGAACAACGGGCAGCGCCTCTCCCAGGCCCGCGAGGCGGCGGGCGCAGTCGTGGAGGCCGGCCGCCGGGAGGCGCAGGCGGCCGAGGAGCAGCTGCGCTCGGCCATCGAACGGGCGGAAGAGGTCCGCCACATGGCTGACCTCCAGGCCAGCGACCGCATCGAAGGCGCCCGCACGGAGGCGGAGGAGCTCCTCACCGGCGCCCGCGCGGAGGCCGATCGGATCCGCTCCGAGGCGTTGGCGGCCGCGGACGCCGCGCGCCGCGACGCCGACGCCCACGTGGCCGAGCTGCACCGCCAGCGGGAGTCGATCTCGAGCTACCTGGACGAGATGCGCCCGCTCCTCACCGAACCGGAGGGCCGCGGGGACAGCTAGCCGGACCAGGCCTCCCGGACGGCGTCCACGGCGGCCTCACGGCCGACCCCGAGTGCACGGGCCCCGGACACGTACGTGGCGGCGGCAGACCGGAGCGCGCTCCGGACGTCCGGGACGGTGACGAAGCTCCCATTCCGCCCCCGGGTCTCGATGACGCCGGCACGTTCGAGCTCCCGGTACGACCGCGCGACCGTGTTGGCGGCCAGCGCCAACGACTCGGCGAGGGCACGAACGGTGGGCAGCCGCTCGTTCGGCGCCAGCTCCCCCGCCGCCACCGCGGCGGTGATCGCGTTGGTGAGCTGCTCGTGCTTCGTCGCGCCATCGGCGAGCCGCGCGCCGTCCGGTGTCCACATGCCGCGATCGTATCGCCCACTAGGATCGGGGAAGTGGACACGGAATGGAGCGAACAGCGCCGTGAGGCGGCCGATGAGCACGCGGCGCGGTTGCGGAGGCGCCAGGAGGCCGAGAACGCCCGTGCCCAGCAGTTGCTCGACGCCTTCGCCGCCGCCGCCGTGCGGGCGGGGCTGCCGGCCGAGCGCCTCCAGGTGACGGGNTATGGCGGCAGAGGCCGCGCGTCCTCGGACGTGACCGGCTGGTACGTGCGCCAGGACCGGTCCATGGGCATCGGGACCGACGGCGGGCTGTACGTCCTCACCGCCCCGATCGGCTTCGCCGAGCGCCTGCGCGGGATCCACCTCAAGCGGGTCCCCCCGCCGATGGTCCTGGGCGCGGGCGGGCGCGACGGCGACTCCATCGACCTCCCGGACGCGCTGGAACGCCTCCTGCCGGGCTGGCAGGGACTCCAGGACTAGGCCAGCGCCCGCTCCCACAGGTCACGCAGCGCCGCGGCGACCGCCACGGGCGCCTCGACCGCCGCCAGGTGACCGGCGTCGGGGATCTCCACCACCTCGGTCCCGAGGGCCGCGGCCATGAGTTCGGCGCTCTCGGCACTCGAGTGGGAGTCGTCGGCGCCGCGCAGCACCAGCGCCGGCACCGTCAGCCCCTTGAGTACCTGCAACCGGCCCGGGCGCGCGGCCATCGCGCGCTGCGCCCACACGATACCGGACGCGGGGACCTGCTCGTACCAGTCCGCGAGGCGCTCGTAGAGGTCCTCGCGATCCCGTTTCGTGACTGGCGAGACCACGCCGTCGAGCAGCGGGGCCAGGTCGTGCCGAGCCTTGGCTCCCGCGGCGATGGCGGCCGCCATGCGCAGCCGGCCCTCGCGCTGCTCGATCCCGTCCGCCTCCGCCTTGGTGTCGAGCAGACCGAGGCCCGCGAGACGTTCCGGGAAGAGCTCGGCGAACGCGAGCGCCACGTAGCCGCCCATGGACACGCCCGCGAGCACCACGCGTTCCGCACCGACCGCGTCGAGTGCACGCGCCAGGGCACGGGCGTAGGTCTCGAGGGACGGGTCCCCGCTCTGGCCGAGGTGCTGGACGACGGTGCGCGCCGGGGCGGAGTCGCCGAAACCGGGGGGGTCGACCGAGATGACCCAGCCGTCCAGCTCCCGGCGCACGAAGCGCCACATCCGCCCGTCGAGCGGGAAGGCAGGAAGCAGGACGAGCGGGATGCCCTCCGGGCGCCCTTCGAAGTGCAGTGCGATGTCACCCATGGGACCAGACTCCCACCAATCCCCCGCCCGTGGGGACCGATCGGCCGATCAGCCCACGCGACCCCGCCCTGCGGCCCTCCAGCAGCCGGAGTGCCAGTGCCGTCGCTCGGCCAGCGCCGCGTCGGCGCCGAACAGGTGCTCGTTGGACCACGCCACCACGTGGGTCAGCCCGGCCGCGATCGTGTGGTTGCAGCCCGGGCAGGTGTAGGACTTGGCATCGTTGCGCACCTGCCGGACGGTGAAGCTCCCCCCGCCGGGACCGGCCTCCGACCGTGCCATCGCGCCGATTCGGTCCATGTCCAGCGGCACGTGCCCCGCTGCGTAGGGGCGTTTCGTGGATCGGCGCACTCAACGCCTCCTGCCGAGCAGGCGCGTGAGCAACCCGGCCGGCCGGGGCGTGTCGGTCGCAACCTCCTCGGACGCGGCGCGGGAGGCCCGGTGTGCCGCGATCACGCCGGCGTACCAGCGGCCGGAGTCCTTGACCACCCGCTCCTGGGTCGCGTAGTCCACATGGATGATGCCGAACCGCTTCGTGTACCCGTACGCCCACTCGAAGTTGTCAAGGAGGGACCAGAGGAAGTACCCCCGCACGTCCACGCCGGCGGTGACGGCCCTTTCCACCTGCGCCAGGTGCGCGGCCACGTACTCCCGCCTCCTGGGGTCGTGGACCGCCGGGACCCCGTCGTCCTCCTCCACGACGTCGGGGAACGCCGCGCCGTTCTCCGTGACCATGAGCGGGAGGTCGGGGTACACGTTGTCCAGCGCGGTGAGGAGGTCGAACAGGCCCTCCGGGTCGATGTTCCACCCCATGTCCGTGAGCGGGCCGGCCGGGGGGAGGAAATCCACGTGGCCGGCGCCCACCCAGGGGCTCGCCGCCCCGTCGCCGTGGCCGCCGCTCCCGCCCGTGCCGTCCCCGGGCCTCACCGTCTGCGTCGAGTAGTAGTTGACCCCGAGCACGTCGAGCCGCTGCCGTGTGACCATGAGGTCCCCGGGGCGCACGAACGACCAGTCGCTGACGTGGCGGGTGCCGGCGATGAGGTCGGCGGGGTACGAGCCGTCGAGCATCGGCCCGAGGAAGACGTGGTTGCCCACCAGGTCGATGGTGCGCACCGCCTCGAGGTGCGTCGAGTCCAGTTCGTCCTCGGGCCGGGTGACGTGCAGGTTCAGGGTCACGGAGACACCCGCTCCCTGCCCCAGCTCCTCGCGGATGGCGATCGTCGCGAGACCGTGGGCCAGGTTCAGGTGGTGGGCCGCGGCGAGGGCCTCGGCGCCGTCGGTGTGACCCGGCGCGTGGACGCCCGACGCGTACCCGAGGAACGCCGTGCACCACGGCTCGTTCAGGGTGGTCCACAGTGAGACGCGGTCGCCGAGTTCGCGGGCCATCGCGCGCGCATACTCGCCGAAGGCCTCTGCGGTCGCGCGGTTGACCCAGCCGCCGGCGTCCTGCAGGGGCTGCGGGAGGTCCCAGTGGTACAGGGTGACGACGGGCCGGATCCCTGCGGCGATGAGCCCGTCGAGGAGGTCCCGGTAGAAGGCCACACCCTCGGGGTTCAGGGGCCCGCGGCCCGCCGGCTGGACCCGCGGCCACGAGATGGAGAGCCGATAGGCCTCGAGGCCGAGCTCGCGCATGAGCTCGATGTCCGAACGCCAGCGGTGGTAGTGGTCGGTCGCCACGTCCCCGGTGTCTCCCCCGGCGACCCGCCCGGGGGTGTGGGAGAAGGTGTCCCAGATGGACGGCCCACGGCCGCCCTCGGCGGCGGCGCCCTCGACCTGGTAGGACGCGGTCGCGGCCCCCAGGAGGAATCCCGGCGGGAAGTTCATGCGACGTCCACCCCTTTCCGCGACACGCGGCGGACGCGCAGGTCGCGGTCGGTGACGAGGATGTCCGCCGCGGCGCCGACGGTGAGCGAGCCGACGTCGTCGCGCCCGAGGACCGCGGCCGGAGTCGTCGACGCCATGTGGACGGCGTCCACCAGCGGGAGCCCGCCCGCCACCGAGACCCGCACCACGTCCAGCAGGTGGGAGGTCCCCCCGGCGAGCGACTGGCCCTCGGTCAGCCGCGCGACGCCGCCGCGCACGCTCACGGCGAGGCTGCCGAGCACGTAATCGCCGTCCTCCATGCCCGTCGCGGCCATCGCGTCCGTGACGAGGACCGCGTTCCCTCGGCCCACGATGTCGTGGATGGCGCGGACGGTGTCCGGGTCCAGGTGGACGCCGTCGCCGATCAACTCGACGACCAGGCGCCCCGCCCGTGCCGCGGCCAGGAACTCGAGGATCGGCCCCGGCTCGCGGTGGTGCACCGGCGCCATGCCGTTGCACAGGTGGGTGACGGTGGCGCGCCGCCCACGGGCGTCCAGGGCGGGCCACACCTCCGCGAGCGTGACGCGGGTCTGGGGAGCGGAGGCGCTGGTGTGGCCCCACGACGGCAGGGCGCCGCCGTCGATGAGCACCCGGGCCACCTCGACCGCGCGGGGCGCTTCGGGCGCGATGGTCATCGTGGCCACGTGGCCGCGGCCGATCGCGAGCAGTTCCGCGGTCAGGGCGGGATCGGGCTCACGGATCGCCGCCGGGTTCTGCGCGCCGCGGTGACCCGCGGAGATGAAGGGACCCTCGAAGTGGATCCCGGCGATCTCCCCGGCGTCCGCCAGGTCCGCGAGCAGGGCCGTGGAGGCGCGCAACGCCCCCACCGGGGCGGTCACGAGCGACGCCACCAGGGTGGTTGTCCCGTGGCGGCGGTGCTCCGCGACCGCCGCCAGCGCCTCCCCGGGCGTGAGCGCGTCAAAGGAGTGGCCGCCGCCGCCGTGGCAGTGGAGGTCCACCAGCCCGGGCAGGACCAGGTCATCGGTGGGGGCGGGCCGGACGTCCGCCGCGAACGTGTCCGCCGGCCCGACGGCGGCGATCAGGCCGTCGCGCACCTGCACCACCCCGTCGTCCAGGATCGCGTCGGGCAGGACGACGCGACCCCTCACCGTCACCATGCCCCCAGTCTCCCACAGCGGGCGCCGGCCGCCGGGAACCCTACGCCCGAGAGTAGACGAGCACGGAGTAGGGGCCGATCCCGATCGTGGCGTGGGCCGGCAGCCCGTCCCGTTCCTCCGGCCACGCGTGCGTGTCGGCCGACGGGAACCCGCCGAACAACTCCGAGTAGGTGCGCGCATCGGAGTTGAACTTCAGGCGCCAGTGGCCCGCGGCGGGCATGCCGACCGTGTAGCCGTGGCGCGCCTCCGCGCTGAGGTTGGCGACCACCACGACGTCGTCGTGCGGCCCGCCGAACTCCCAGCGGTGGAACGCCAGCACGTTCGCCGCCTCGTTCACGTGGAAGACCCTGAGCCCATGGCCGCGCAGTCCCCGCGTGTCGTCCTCGAAGTTGCGCCGCAGTTGGATGAGATCGCGATAGAGGCGGACGATGCCCTGGAACCGGTCGTTCTGGTACCAGTCCAGCGGGACGTCGTCGCGGAACCACCCGCCCTGGAGGAACTCCTGGCCCTGGAAGACCATGGGGATCCCGGGTGAGGTGAAGACGAGGCTCGCGGCGAGCGTGGAGCGCTTCTGGGCGTGCCACCCGGTCGGGTCCGAGGGGTTCACCTCGTGCGGCACACGCGCGTTCCCGTTCGCGACCTCGTCGTGGGACTCGGTGTAGATCACCCGCTGGAACGCGTTCCCGTACGAGTGGGAGACCGCGCCGCGAACCTCGGCGAGGGAGCGGTCCTCGTCCCGCGGCGGGATCGCGGCCCGGCGCACCGGATGCACGAACATCGGGTCCCACTGCGCGTGGAAGAGGGCACCGTCCGACCCCGTGCTGCTGAGCTTCGCCTCTCCGCGCAGGTCCTCGGCGACGATGATGCGACCGGGGAACTCGGTCCGGATCGCCTCGTTGACCTCCCGCATGAGCGTCCAGCCCTCGGGGAGGTCGTCACCGGTGCCGTCCACACTGCGCACGTACGCGGTCATGTCGTAGCGCAATCCGTCCACGTGGTAGTGCCGCAGCCACATCAGCGCGTTGTTCCTGATGTAGTCGCGGACCTCGCGCCGGCCGTAGTCCGGGCGTGTCTCACCCCAGGGTGTGCGCGCGCGGTGGCCGTTGTAGAAGTAGACCCCGCCACGCCCGTTCTCCGACCAGCCGTCGAACTGCCACAGGTCGAGGTCCGAGGGGCCGAAGTGGTTGTACACCACATCGAGGATCACCGCGATGCCACGTTTGTGGGCCTCGCGGACGAACACCTTGAGCCCGTCCGGGCCACCGTACGCGGACTCGACGGCGAACGGGTTGGCCGGGTTGTAGCCCCAGGACCGGTCGCCCGCGAATTCCGCCACGGGCATGAGCTGTACGGCGTTGACGCCGAGGTGCTGGAAGTGCCCGAGCTTGTCCGTCAGTGTCTGGAAGGTCCCGACGGACCCCTCCCACCCGCCGACGTACGAGCCGACGTGCGCCTCGTAGATCACGAGCTCGTGGTGGGACGGGCAGTGGTAGTTGTCACCCTGCCAGTCGAACCAGCCGTGGTCGTAGATGACGCCGTTGCCTGCCGAGTTCGTGACCTGCCGGGCGTACGGGTCGATCTTGTCGAAGATGCCCGCGGGGGTGTACAGCACGTACTTGTACTGGTCGCCGATCTTCGCGCCGGGGACCTCGCCGTACCAGTGGCCGCCGCCCTCGCGGGTCAGCCAGTGCGCATCTCCGGACCACCCGTTGAAGTCGCCCATCACGGACACCCCCTGGGCATGGGGCGCCCAGACCCTGAAACCGCAACCGCCGTAGAAGGGGAGTGCCCCCATCCCGCGCATCGCCATGCATTGCCTTTCGTCGTCCAACAGCGGACCCAACCTAGCAGTACCGGCGGGCGGCACCGGAAACCGTTTGCAACTCAGAACAACCGGGACTGCGGGTCGTCCGTTCCCTTCATCGCGTCGTAGTCGAGGAGGAGGCAGCGGATCCCGCGGTCCTGCGCGATCAACCGCGCCTGCGGCTTGATCTCCTGGGCTGCGAAGACGCCCGCGACCGGGGCGAGCAGGGGGTCGCGGTTGAGGAGCTCGAGGTAGCGCGTCAGCTGCTCGACGCCGTCGATGTCACCTCGCCGCTTCACCTCCACGGCAACCGTGCAACCGGACGGGTCACGCACCACCAGGTCCACGGGGCCGATCGGAGTGGGGAACTCCCGGCGCATGAGGGTGTGCCCGGCGCCGAGGAGGTCCACCTGCTCGGCGAGCAGCTTCTGGAGGTGGGCCTCCACCCCGTCCTTCACGAGCCCGGGGTCGACTCCGAGGACGTGCGACGAGTCGGAGTGGACCTCGTGGATGTGGACAACCAGCCGGTCGTCGCTCTTCGCGTGCTGGACCGTCCAGAGCTCGCGCACCCCCCGGGCGGCCAGTTCCTCGTCCGGTTCGCGCACCGTCATGGTGCAGGGCGGGGACATCCAGTTGAGGGGCTTGTACGAGCCGCCGTCGGCGTGGACCAGCACCGAACCGTCCGCCTTGAGCATGAGCACCCGCGTGGCGAGCTCCAGCCGGGCGTCCAGCCGGCCGGAGTACTCAACGGAACAGGTGGCCACGACGATTCGCACACCGGCAGCCTACTGGAAGCTGGCGGGGGTCGGCGGGGCCGACTCCAGCCACGACCTCAGTCCCGAGTAGGCCTCCCGCATTACCACGAGGTGGAACACCCGGCCCCCGCCGCTGACCGTGGCATCGACGAGTTCACGCTGGGTGTGCCTGGACGTCCGCGAGCCGGTCCGGAGGATCTCGATCTCGCCCCGCTGCCAACTGAACCTCGGCCGCAGGACCAGGGACGCGACCGGGAACCAGTCGAGCCGGTCGGCGCCGTAGCAGGCGTACCCCTCGTACCAGCGCGGGGAGTCCGCCGCGCGCAGGTGGCACTCGAACGACCCCACCCGGGACGTGATCGACCTCATGCGGGAGAAGTAGAGCACGGCGACGAGCCCGGCGACGAGGATCAGCGAACCGACGACGCCCCAGACCCATTCCACCGGTGCTAGTCCCCGAACCCCTTGCCGGTGTTGTCGAGGACGACCTGGATCTCGTCGTCGTCACACGAGACGAAGCCCGCGACGACGTCGAACGCGACCGCCTCGCCGCCCTCCGCCGTGATGCGGACCTTGCCCGGGCGCAGCACGGCAAGGACCGGCTGGCGACCGGGGAGGATTCCCAGGTCGCCCTCCAGCGCCGGCACAACGACCGACGTCGCCTTCCCTGACCACATGGTCTCGTCGGTGGAGACCACCCAGACGTTCACTGCAGCTCCTTCTGAATCCTCTTCCAGTTCCGGTCGAGGTCCTCGAGGCCGCCGATGTTGAAGAAGGCCTGCTCGGGCACCTCGTCGAAGTCGCCGTTGGCGATGCGCCGGAACGCCTCGACGGTCTCCTCCAGCGGCACGGTCGAGCCCGGCACCCCCGTGAACTTCTCGGCCATGTAGGTGTTCTGCGACAGGAACTGCTGGATGCGCCGGGCACGCGCCACCGCGAGCTTGTCCTCCTCAGAGAGCTCGTCCACACCGAGGATGGCGATGATGTCCTGCAGTTCCTTGTTCTTCTGCAGGATCGTCTTCACCTGGGTGGCGACCGCATAGTGGGTCTCCCCCACGTACGCCGGGTTCAGGATCCGCGACGTCGAGGCCAGCGGGTCCACCGCGGGGTAGAGGCCTCGCGAGGCGATCTCACGAGACAGTTCGGTCGTGGCATCGAGGTGCGCGAAGGTGGTGGCCGGTGCGGGGTCGGTGTAGTCGTCCGCGGGGACGTAGATCGCCTGCAGCGAGGTGATGGAGTGCCCGCGAGTCGAGGTGATCCGCTCCTGGAGCTGGCCCATCTCGTCGGCGAGGTTCGGCTGGTATCCCACTGCCGAGGGCATGCGCCCGAGCAGCGTGGAAACCTCGGAGCCGGCCTGCGTGAAGCGGAAGATGTTGTCAATGAAGAGCAGTACGTCCTGGTGCTGCACGTCGCGGAAGTACTCGGCCATGGTGAGCGCGGAGAGTGCGACACGCAGGCGCGTCCCCGGCGGCTCGTCCATCTGGCCGAACACCAGGGCGGTCTTGTCGAACACCCCGGCGTCCTCCATCTCGGCGATGAGGTCGTTGCCCTCGCGGGTCCGCTCCCCCACGCCGGCGAAGACCGAAACACCGCCGTGCTCCTGCGCGACGCGTTGGATCATCTCCTGGATGAGCACGGTCTTGCCCACGCCGGCGCCGCCGAACAGGCCGATCTTCCCGCCGAGGACGTATGGGGTCAGCAGGTCGATGACCTTGATGCCCGTCTCGAACATCTGGGTCTTCGACTCCAGTTGGTCGAATGCGGGTGGCTTGCGGTGGATCGGCCACCGCTCCTTGATCTCGAGGACCTCGCCCTCCTTGAGGTTGAGGCAGTCGCCGGTGACGTTGAACACGTGGCCCTTGGTCACATCGCCGACCGGAACCGAGATCGGGCCGCCGGTGTCGATGACCCGGGCTCCGCGGACGAGGCCGTCGGTCGGCTTGAGTGCAATGGCGCGCACCATGTTGTCCCCGAGGTGCTGCGCCACCTCGAGGGTCATCTCGATCACCGACTCGCCCTCACCCTGGGTGGAGAGGTCGATCGTCGTCTTCAGGGCGTTGTACATCTCCGGGATGGCGTCCGGGGGGAACTCGATGTCCACGATCGGCCCGATCACGCGCGCGACCCGGCCAACGTGGAGGCTCGAGGACGAGCGCCGCTCCTTGGTGTCAATGGCAGTCATTGCTCTTCCTTCCCTTGAACCTAGCTCGAAGCCAGCGCGTCGGCACCGGACACGATTTCGGAGATCTCCTGGGTGATTTCCGCCTGGCGCGCGGAGTTCGCCAGCCGGGTGTAGTTGCGAATCAGGTCTTCCGCGTTGTCCGTCGCGGTGTGCATGGCACGCTGGCGGGACGCGAGCTCCGAGGCGGCGGCGTGCAGCAGCATGTTGTGGACCCGGGCACGGGCGTGCAGCGGGAGCAGTGCTGCCAGCACCTCGTCGGCGTTGGGCTCGAACTCGTACAGTGCGAGGGGTTCCGGATCCGCTGCACCCTTCAGCCGCTTCTCGACCGCGAGAGGGTACAGTGGGGAGGTCTCGGGCACCTGCACGGTGTCGATGACCTCGATCGGGAGGAGTCGGTGCACCTCGACGACCTGACGGACCATCGTCACGAAGTGGGTTGAGATCGTGTACACCTCGCAGACGGCGTCCGGACCACTGGAGTGGTACACCTGACGGAGCAGATCGGCGATCTCGGTTGCTTCCTTGGCCTTCGGGGAGTCGGAGTGCCCGTCCCAGACCCGCGCGACCTCCCGGCCGCGGAAGTTGAAGTACGACGCCCCGCGCCGTCCGACCACGTAGAGGACGGGCACCTTGCCATCCGACTCCAGCGACTCCATCAGGTGTTCGGCCTCCCGCAGCACGCTGGCGCTGTAGGCGCCGGCCATGCCGCGGTCCGAGGTCACGACCAGGATGGCGACCCTGTTGGTGTCATGGCGCTCCTTGAGGAGAGGGTGTTCGGCCCTGAGGTGGCTGACGACCGCGGACACGGCCTTGGCGAGCGTGTTGGCATACGGAGTCCCCTGGATCGCGCGTGTGCGCGCCCGGCCGATGCGCGACGCGGCGATCAGCTCCATCGCGCGGAACACCTTCTTCAGGGTCTGCGTCGACTTGATCCGGTTCTTGTAGACGCGCTGCTTGCCGCCCATGCTCAGCCCCGCTTGGAGCGAACGATTTGCTCCCGGGTCTCGATGACCTCGTGCTCCTCGTCGGGCAGCGTGGCCGTCGCGTCGAGCGGGAGGCCGGCCTTGGTCAGGAACCCACGCCGGAAGGCCTCGACGGCTTTCCGCAGGGCTTCCTCCGTGTCCTTCTCGAGCCGCCCCGTCTGGTTGATGGTGTCCAGCACCGTGCTGGTGCGCCGGAGGTGGTCGAGGAGTTCGAGCTCGAAGCGGGTGATGTCCTCGAGATCCACGTCGTCGACGTAGCCGTTGGTCCCCGCCCAGATCACGGCCACCTGCGAGCCCACCTCGTAGGGCGTGTACTGCGGCTGGCGCAGCAACCGCATCAGGCGCGCCCCGCGTGTCAACTGCTGCCGTGTGGCGGCGTCGAGGTCCGAGGCGAACATCGCGAAGGCCTCCATCGACCGGTACTGGGCGAGGGTGATCTTGAGCGTGCCCGCCACCTGCTTCATGGCCTTCACCTGGGCGGCGCCGCCGACGCGGGACACCGAGATGCCGACGTCCACCGCCGGACGCTGGTTGGCGTTGAAGAGGTCGGACTGGAGGAAGATCTGGCCGTCGGTGATGGAGATGACGTTGGTGGGAATGTACGCCGAGACGTCGTTCGCCTTGGTCTCGATGATCGGGAGGCCCGTCATCGAGCCTGCACCCAGTTCGTCGGACAGCTTCGCGCAACGCTCCAGCAGGCGGGAGTGCAGGTAGAACACGTCGCCCGGGTACGCCTCGCGGCCCGGCGGCCGGCGCAGCAGGAGCGAGACGGCCCGGTAGGCCTCCGCCTGCTTGGAGAGGTCGTCGAAGATGATCAGGACGTGCATCCCCTGGTACATCCAGTGCTGGCCGATCGCGGAACCGGTGTACGGCGCGAGGTACTTGTAGCCAGCGGGGTCCGACGCGGGGGCAGCGATGATCGTGGTGTACGGAAGTGCCCCCCCGTCCTCGATCGCGGCACGCACGGACGCGATCGTCGAGCCCTTCTGGCCGATCGCGACGTAGATGCAGCGCACCTGCTTGGTCTTGTCGCCCGACTCCCAGTTGGCCTTCTGGTTGAGGATGGTGTCGATCGCGATGGCGGTCTTGCCCGTCTGGCGGTCACCGATGATCAGCTGCCGCTGGCCGCGACCGACCGGGATCATGGAGTCGATGGCCTTGAGGCCCGTCTGCAGCGGCTCGTGCACGGACTTGCGCATCATCACGCCGGGGGCCTGCAGCTCGAGCGCGCGCCGCCCGTCGATTCCCACGATCTCGCCGAGGCCGTCGATCGGGTGGCCCAGAGGGTCCACGACCCGGCCGAGGTACCCGTCGCCCACCGGGACCGAGAGCACCTCCCCGGTGCGGCGCACCTCCTGGCCCTCCTCGATGCCGGTGAACTCGCCGAGGACGACGACGCCGATCTCGCGAACGTCGAGGTTCATCGCGAGACCCTCGGTGCCGTCGGCGAAGCGCAACAGTTCGTTCGCCATGGTGCCCGGGAGGCCTTCGACCCGGGCGATCCCGTCAGCCGTGACGGTCACACGACCGACTTCCTCGGTCACGGCCTGCGCCGGCTCGTAGGAGTTCACGAAGCTGTTCAGGGCAGCCCTGATGTCCTCCGGCTTGATCGTCAATTCGGACATTGCGATTCCTCAACTTCTCGACCCGGCGGTCGTGGTTCTCGTTGTCAGTCGGCGAACGCGCGCCGAATGGTCTCTACTTGCTTCGCCACCGTGTTGTCCACGAGGTTGTGGCCGATGTGCACGCGAATCCCGCCCACCACCTGCGGGTCGACGGCAACATTGATGTGCACGTTCCGGTTGTACTTGCGGCCGAGTGTCGCCTCCAGCCGGGCGATTTGCGCGTCCGTCAGTGGCACGGCGGCAGTGACGACGGCGACGAGCCGGTCACGTCGTTCCGCGGCGAACTGGGCGGTCTCGAGGATGGACGAGGTCACCGACGGGTGGCGGGACGAGGTCACGGTGCGTCCGAGGATCTGCATGGTGCGGGGCAGCAGGTACTTCCCGAAGACCGCGTCGAGGAGCGCCAGACGCCGCTCCGGCGAGTCGTCGGTCTCGGTGAGCTCGTTCCGCAACTGGCGCTCGTGGCCGAGCAACCGGAACACCTGGAACAGCTCATCCGCAACGCGGTCCAGCTCGCCGGCGCGCTCGGCGCTCGCCAGCGCGGTCTCGGCGCCGAGCCGCTCGAGCGCGGTGGACAGGTCGTCCGCGTGCGACCAACGAGCACGGGCCATGCCGGACACGAGGTCCACGATGTCCGGATTGAAACCCTTGCCGAACACGTCGGCCACCAGGGCGGCCTTGTCCTCGCCGCGACGGGCGGGATCGGTCAACGCACGACGCAGCCCGGGCGAGGAATCGATCGCGTCAACGACGTGGGTCAACTCCACCTTCAGGGTGTCCACCGCGTCCGAGGTCTCCAGGACGGCGTTCCACCGCTCCTTGGCGGCCTGGAGTGACGCTTCGCTGCTGGCGCGCATCAGGTCTCCTCAACCGCCACCGGGGTCAAGGCGTCGAGCTCGTCGATGAAGCGGTCTATCACGCGCGACTGGAGTTCGGCGTCGGTGAGGGACTCGCCCACGATGCGCGATGCGAGCTCCGTGGCGAGCAGGCCGACATCGGTCCGCAGGGAGACCGCGGCAGCCTGCCGCTCGGCCCTGATGGACCTCGCGGCGTTGGCGCTGATGCGTTCGGCCTCGACGACGGCCTTCTGCCGGGCCTCCGCGACGATCTGGCGGGCATCGTCATTGGCGCCCTCACGGATGAGGGCCGCCTCCCTGCGCGCCTCGGCGCGTTCGGCCTCGAGGCCCTGGCGCAGCGTCGCAGCCTCCTCGCGGGCGATCTCCCCGGCCTTCAGTCCTCCCTCGATCTTGACCGCACGCTCGTCGAGCATCGCCGTGAATGTCGGCAGGACCTTCCTGGCCAGCACGAAGGCGATGACGGCGAAACAGACCGCCGACCAGAAGATGTCATAGACAGCCGGCAGCAGGATGTTGCCGGGAACTTCGACGGGGGCCACTGTGAGTCCTTAGAAGAGGAAGCCGGCGGCCAGACCGATCAGACCGAGCGCCTCGACCAGGGCCATGCCGATGAACATGTTGATGCGCAGCGGGCCGGCCATTTCGGGCTGCCGCGCGGTCGCCTCCTGGGTCTTGCCGACCAGGATGCCGAGACCGATGCCGGGGCCGAGCGTCGCAAGGCCATAACCGATTGTCGCAATGGAACCGGTGATGTTCATGGAGAGGTTTCCTTCCGTATGTGTGGTTCCGGTTCTCCCGGCACCTGGGTTTCCCCCGCCGCGGCGGGAAACTAGTGGCTCTCCACCGAGAGCGAGATGTAGACGGCGGTCAGCAGCGCGAAGATGTACGCCTGCAGCGCCGCGATGAAGATCTCGAGCCCGTAGAAGGCGAATGACGCGCCCAGCGTCAGGAGTCCCAGCGGCTTGAGCGGGGGCGAGGCCTCCAGGAAGAGGGCGTTGGTGGCCGCGAAGCAGAGCACGAGCAGGAAGTGCCCGCTCATCATGTTGGCCAGGAGACGGATCGTGAGCGTGAGCGGCCGGAGCAGGAACGTGGAGACCAGCTCGATGGGCGCCAGGATGAAGTAGAGGGGCCAGGGCACCCCGGGGGTGAAGATCTGGTCCCGGTAGAAGTGCCAGGCGCCGTGCGCCCGTATACCCGCGACCATGAAGGCGATCCAGGCGACGACCGCCACCACCAGCGGGAAGCCGACCACGGACGCACCGGCGATGTTGAGCCCGGGGACCACGCCGGTGATGTTCATCGCGAACACACCGAAGAAGATGACCGAGAGGAGGGGCACCCAGGCCTTCCCACGCTCCTTGCCGAGGACCTCCTCGGAGACGTTGACGCGCACGAAGTCGAGTGCTATCTCGGCGATGCCCTGGCCGCGGCCCGGGACCAGCTTCACGTTGCGTGCCGCGAGCAGGAAGAGCACGCAGAGCGCGACGGTCGCGATGACACGCACCATCATGATGCGGTTGAACTCGTAGAAGGTTCCCTCCCCGAAGATCGCGGGCGGGAAGAAGTCCTCGGCCGTGGGACCGTGGAAACCCCCGCCCCCGTCCTCCGACAGCGGGAGGACACCTCGGCTCAGCGCGGCAGCTGCGGCATCAAACACAGGGCCCCCGGGTCTCGAGACGTCGAACTCACGACGACGTGAGCCTTGGACGAGTTGAGCCTAGCCGAGTTTGGTTGTGATTGTTCACACTTTCCGGGTCGTGGACCGATGAGGGGTGGATCAGCACGCGGCGGGCGCCGGCGTGGGTGGGGCGTCACGCCCCGGCGGTGTCGTCGCTGGCCCGGGGCTCGACGTTGGGGATGCGAGCGGTCGCCGCCACCTTCATCTCGATCGCCGTGGAGGCGATGATGGCCACCGTGAGGACCACGAAGAACACCCCGCGATGGTAGAAGTCGCTGCCCCGGACGGCGAGGACCACACCGAAGAGGACGATCACCTTCACCAGCCACCCGCCGACGAAGGCCGCGGACGCGATCGGCAGCGGCTGGGCGGCGGTGAGCAGCATGAGCACCACCGTGGTGAGCATGAAGAAGGCCGCGATCCCCACCGCCATGAGGGCACCCCAGAGGCCGGGCGTCCCCGCGACGGCGTACCCCACGCCCACGGCCAGGACGAGGAGCACCCCGAGCAGCACGACGAGCTGGGACAGCATGGACCGGAACATCGTGCGGGTCGCGCGCGTGGTGTCGTTCACGGGTCCAGCCTAGGTCGGGGGGTGAGCTGGCGGCGCGTGAGGACGGCGGCGCCCACCCCGGCCACCGCCATGCCGGCGAGGACGTGCCGCGTCGGGAACAGTGCGAGTGCCGCGGCGCCGAACGAGAGCACGGTCGTCCAGAGGTACAGGACGATCACGGCCCCGCGATGGGAGTGACCGAGGTCAAGCAGCCGGTGGTGCAGGTGCATCCGGTCCGCCTGGAACGGGGACTGCCCCGCCCGCAGCCGGCGGGTCACGGCCAGGAGCATGTCGAGCAGCGGGATCGCCAGGACCGCGACGGGCAGGAGGATGGGCAGGATCACCGGGACTGCCTGGCCGAGCGAAACCCGGTTGGGGTCGATCTTGCCGGTGACCACGATCGTCGCGGCGGCGATGGTGATCCCGAGGAGCATGGACCCGGAGTCACCCATGAAGATCCGGGCGGGGTGGAAGTTGTGCGGCAGGAACCCGATGCACACCCCCACGAGGGCCGCGAGGATCGCGGTCGCGAGCGAGGAGAAGTCCTCGGGCGAACTCACACGCGTGAGGATGTAGGTGTAGGCGAAGAACGCCGCCCCGCCGATCCCGATCATCCCGGCAGCGAGACCGTCCAGACCGTCCACGAAGTTGACGGCGTTGATCGCTGCCACCACCACGAACACCGTGGCCACCACCGAGAGCCGGGGGGAGCCGATCGTGAGCCCGGCGATCGGGAAGGTCACGAGCAGCACGCCACTCCACGCGAGCACCAGGCCCGCGATGACCTGGCCCCCGAGTTTGGCCCACCAGTCGAGGTCCCAGAGGTCGTCCGCGGCGCCGAGGAGGCACACCCACACGGCGGCGAGAATCAGCCCGGACGCCTGTCCGGTCTGGGTGAACACCGGGCTGAGGAACGGGATCCGGGCGGCGCACAGCAGCGCGACGGCAAGGCCCACCATCATCGCCACCCCACCCATCCGCGGGATTGGGCTGGTGTGGACGTCACGCGACCGCACGGGGGTGATGGCACGGGAGTAACGCGCGAGGTGGCGGGCGATGGGCGTGCAGATGAAGGTCACCGCTGCCGCGATGGCCATCACCAGCAGGTACGTCCTCACGCGCCTTCGGCCCCCGGACTGTCGTCGGAACCGGGCTCCGCATCGCCACCCGAATCGTCACCGGCCCCGGGCTCAGCGCCTTCCTCGGCGAGCGCGGGGACGACCTCCGCGAGTCGGGCCCGGGTGAGTACGCCGGCGCGCACGATCCGCATCACCGGCCCGGTCGCGTCGACGATCGTGGACGCGGTGGGGCCCGGTGTCGGCCCCGCGTCCACGTACACCGCGACGTTCGCCCCGAAGTAGGCCTCCGCGGCCTGTGCGTCCTGGGCTGGGGGCTGCCCGGTCAGGTTGGCGCTCGTGACCGCGAGCGGGCCGTAGCGCTGCAGCAGTGCGAGCGCCCCCTCGTTGTCGGGCATGCGCAGCGCCACCGTGCCGGAGGTCTCGCCGAGGTCCCACGCCAGGGACGGTTGTGAGCGCAGGATGATCGTCAGTGCCCCCGGCCAGAAGGCCTGCAGCAGTGCCCGCGCGTCATGGCTGACGTCCACGGCCAGCGCGTTGACCATGCCGGGGTTCGCGACGAGGACCGGTGGGGGCATCTGCCGTCCCCGTCCCTTCGCCGCCAGCAGCCGCCCGACCGCCGTCGGGGAGAACGCGTCGGCCGCGATGCCGTANACCGTGTCGGTGGGGAGGACCACCAGTCCGCCCTTCTCCAGGGCGCGGACCGCNGCGTCGAGTGCGGCGGCGGGCTCGTCGAGGTACGAGAGGATCACGNGTGCCAGTCTCGCACCTGGGGAGCGCCCGCGAGGCGCGTGGCGCGCACCATCCTGTCCCGGCCGGTGAGGTCCGGAAGGGTGACGATCACGGTGAAGCCACCGAGGAGCGCAAGGTCGTGGCGCACGGCCGGTCCCTGGACGTCGGCGTGCTCCATCACGAGGACGCCGCCCGGCCGCAGCAGCCGGCGGGCCGAACGCATCACGGAGCGCGGAACGTCGAGGCCGTCCGCGCCGCCGCCGTAGAGGGCGGTGGGCGGGTCCCACTCGAGGACCTCGGGATCGCGCGGCACGCCGTCGGGGGGAATGTAGGGCGGGTTGGAGACGACGACGTCGACCGTCCCGTCGAGCTCGCCGAGTGCGTCCGCGGCGTCACCCGCCACCACCGTCACCGCGACGCCGTTCGCCGCCGCGTTGCGGGCGGCGAGGGCGAGGGCTGGTGTCGACTGCTCGACCGCCCACACGAGGCATCCCGGGACCTCGCGCGCGATCGCGGTGGCGATGGCGCCGCTCCCGGTGCACAGGTCGACGACGCGCACCGGTTCGTCGCGTCCGGCCAGCGCGCGGGCCGCCGCGACCGCCTCCCCGCAGACCAGTTCGGTCTCGAAGCGTGGGATGAAGACGCCCGGCGCCGTCGCGATCGTGGCGCCGCGGAAGTCGACGTACCCCACGATGAGCTGCAGCGGTTCGCGGGCCGCCCGGCGGGCGACCGCGGCGCGCAGATCTCTCTCGAGGGCGGCGGACGGGATGTCCACGAGTTCGAGCAGCGCGCCGTCGCCGGCGTGGCGCGCGAGGAGGGCGCGGGCGAGCCGAGTGGCGTCCCGGGGGTCCACCCCCGCTTGCCGCAGCGTCCCCTGCGCCTCGCGGAGGAGCTCACGCAACCCGGTCACCGCCCGAGGTTCCTGAGCCGCTCCGCCTCGTCCAGCTGGATGGCGGACTCGATCACCGGACCGAGCGCACCGCCGAGGACGGTGTCCAGGTTGTAGGCCTTGAACCCCGTGCGGTGGTCCGCGATGCGGTTCTCGGGGTAGTTGTAGGTGCGGATCCGCTCGGACCGGTCCACGGTTCGCACCTGGGACCGGCGGGCCTCGGACGCGGCGGCCTCCGCCTCGTCCCGCCGCAGCTGCGCGAGGCGGGAGCGGAGCACCCGCATGCCCGCCTCCTTGTTCTGCAGCTGCGACTTCTCGTTCTGCATGGCGACGACGACGCCGGTGGGCAGGTGAGTGATCCGCACGGCGGAGTCGGTGGTGTTCACGGACTGGCCCCCCGGGCCGGAGGACCGGTAGACGTCGATCCGCAGGTCGCTGTCGAGGATCTCGACCTCGCCGGCGTCCTCGACCTCGGCCATCACGAACACCCCGGCCGCGGAGGTGTGGATGCGGCCCTGCGACTCGGTGACCGGGACGCGCTGGACGCGGTGCACGCCGCCCTCGTACTTCAGCTGCGCCCAGACGCCGTCCTCGGGGGCGACGGCGCCACGCGAACGGATGGCGATGGAGACGTCCTTGTAGCCGCCGAGGTCCGACCCGGTCTCGGAGAGCACCTGCACGGCCCAGCCCTTCGACTCCGCGTACCGCAGGTACATCCGCAGCAGGTCGCCCGCGAAGAGCGCGGACTCCTCGCCGCCCTCGCCGGCCTTGATCTCCATGATGACGTCGGACGCGTCGTTGGGGTCGCGCGGGATGAGGACCTCCCGCAATTGGTCGCCGGCGGCGGATTCCGCCGCCGCGAGGCCCGGGACCTCCGCGGCGAAGCCCTCGTCGATCTCGGCGAGTTCGCGGGCCGCCCCGAGGTCGTCCGCGGCGGCGCGCCACACGCGGTAGGCGTGCACCAGACGGCCGAGCTCCGCGTAACGCCGCCCCACGCGGCGCGCCTGGTTCTGGTCGGAGAGCACCGCGGGGTCGGACATCTTCCGCTCGAGCTCGGCGTGCTCCGTCAGCAGGGGCTCCACCGCTGCGAACTCGTCAGTCATCACACTTGCCTCCAGACAGCAACAGCGCCGGTGGGAGTCTCTCCCACCGGCGCTGCGGCACAGTTACTTGCGCTTCCCGTAGCGCGCCTCGAAGCGCGCGACCCGTCCACCGGTGTCGAGGATCTTCTGCTTGCCGGTGTAGAAGGGGTGGCAGGCGGAACAGACGTCGGCGTGGATCTGGCCGCCCTTGGCGGTCGAACGCGTCGTGAAGGTGTTGCCGCAGGTGCAGGTCACCTGGGTGACGTGGTAAGCGGGGTGGATTCCCTGCTTCATGGAGTTCTCCTTGTCATCGAAGTGGCCCGGGTCGCCTCAGGACATGTGGCGTGAACCGGGACCGACCGCCAATTGTGCCACCAACAGGCGGCCATGACCAAGACCGGGGGGCTCAGCCGAGTGTGACGTCGCCCATCTCGTCCTTCGCGCCCGGGGTGGTCCGCTGGACCGCGAGCAGGAACGCGGCGTTGGACTGGGTGTCGCGCAGCTTGTTGAGCAGCAACTCGATCGCGGCCTCCTTCTCGAGACCACCCATGATGCGGCGCAGCCGCCAGATGATCTTGAGCTCCTCGGGCTGGAGCAGCAGCTCCTCGCGCCGGGTCCCCGACGCGTTGACGTCGATGGCCGGGAAGATCCGCTTGTCGGCCAGCTGGCGCGACAGCCGCAGCTCCAGGTTTCCCGTCCCCTTGAACTCCTCGAAGATGACCTCGTCCATCTTGGACCCGGTCTCCACCAGCGCGGAGGCGATGATGGTCAGCGACCCGCCACCCTCGATGTTGCGGGCGGCGCCGAAGAACTTCTTCGGGGGGTAGAGCGCGGAGGCGTCCACGCCACCGGAGAGGATGCGTCCGGATGCCGGGGCCGCGAGGTTGTAGGCCCGCGAGAGCCGGGTCAGCGAGTCGAGCAGCACGACGACGTCGCCGCCCAGTTCGACCAGCCGCTTGGCGCGCTCGATGGCAAGCTCGGCAACGATCGTGTGGTCCGTGGCGGGCCGGTCGAAGGTGGAGGCGATGACCTCGCCCTTCACCATCCGCTCCATGTCCGTGACCTCCTCCGGCCGCTCGTCCACGAGGACGACCATGAGGTGCACGTCGGGGTTGTTGACCGCGATGGCGTTGGCGATCTGCTGCATCACGATCGTCTTGCCGGCCTTGGGCGGCGCGACGATCAGCCCACGCTGCCCCTTGCCGACCGGCGCGACCAGGTCGATGAGGCGCGGCGTGATCGCCTTGGGCGTGGTCTCGAGGCGCAGCATCTGCTGCGGGTAGAGCGGGGTGAGCTTGCCGAACTCCGGGCGGTTCCGGGCCTCGTCGGGCCTCATGCCGTTCACGGAGTCCAGGCGCACCAGCGCGTTGAACTTCTGTCGCGGGTTGATGACGTCGCCCTCGCGCGGCTGGCGGATCGCGCCGGTGACGGCGTCGCCGCGCCGCAGCCCGTACCGCTTCACCTGGCCGAGCGTCACGTAGACGTCGTTCGGGCCCGGAAGGTACCCGGAGGTCCGCACGAAGCCGTAGTTCTCGAGGATGTCGAGGATACCGGCCACCGGGATGAGCACGTCGTCATCCGCAACCTCGGGTGCCTGGTCCTCGCCGGCCGGGCGCCCGGGCTCGCGCCGCCTGGTGCGGTCGCGGCTGCGGTCGCGGCTGCGGCGGCGGTTGGCGCGGACGTCGTCGCGCTGGTCGTTGTCGTCGTTCTCCTCACGACGGCGGGCGGCGGCCTCGCCGACCGCCTCGAGGGTGCGCTGCGGGCTGGTCTCCGGGCCGCGGGCGTGCCGTGTCTGCTGGAGTTCGCGCATGAGCTCCTGCTTCGCCTGCGAGTGGTCCTCCGCCGCCGGGACCAGCGGGGCGCCCGCGGGGACGCCGGCACGACGCGGGGCACGACTGCGTTCGCGTCCACCGGTCCGATCGGCCGCGGGTGCGTCGGTGCGCGCCTGGCCCGACTGTCGGTCGCCGAACGGGCGGTCACCGGTCGGGCTCTCGCTGGCGGGGAGGGTGACCTCCGGGCGGGGCTCCTCCGGGCGGGGCTCCTCCGGGGCGCTGGGCTCCGGGTGCTGCTGGCGGG
>JGI24133J20442_1000010_pt1 | contig 45799 bp, 43 predicted proteins | sample BarGraNGADG00311_2_FD_20442 | JGI IMG/M metagenome (IMG submission 20442)
ACAGGGCTTGGATTATTATTATGCAAAGAGTTTATCGAAAAAAACGGTGGAAAAATCTGGGTGGAAAGTGAAGTTGGAAAAGGAAGTGTTTTTAGTTTTACGGTACCTGATAGTTCTAAGGAGATAGTTTAAATAAAGAACTTTAAAGTGAAAAGTGTGAATTCCAAAAGAAAATCTGCGTTATCAGATAACAAAAGACTTGCATTGAAAAGCATTGGCAAGGATCAAAAGACTGCTGAAAAAAGGCAAACGGAAGAAGCATTAAGTGATAGCAAGGCAAAATACCAGGCGATTTTTGAATCTACCGGTGCCGCCACATTGATAGTTGAGGAAGACAGTACTATCTTATTAGCAAACCAGGAGTGTTTTTCCCTTACCGGATATTCCCCGGAAGAGCTTATTGGAAAAAAATGGACTCAATATGTTGAAACAGAGAGTCTGGCGAAAATGATTAGGAATCACAATCTCAGATGTCAGTACCCTTCTCTGGCACCAAAAAAATATGAGGTAAAACTTATCAATAAGAGTGGCGAAACCCGTTATGCCATATTAGATATAGGCATGGTTCAGGGTTCTGGCCAAAGTATTGTTTCAATTCTTGATATTACTTATCGGATTATGGTGGAAAAAGCTCTTATAGCTAAGGCAGATGAACTTGAACGGTTTAATAATCTTTATGATTGGAAGAGAGCTTAAAATGATTGAACTCAAAAAGGAGGTAAACGAATTATTGAAGAAGAGCGGAGAAACGGAAAAATACATACTTAATGATTAGACGTTGTGAGTCTAAGCTCGGACAGATTCCTCAATTATAAAATATAAACTAGAATGGAAAATATTGAAGATTTTAAAATTCTGGTAGTTGATGCTTCTCCTGAATTGATGGATTTAACTATAAGGCCTCTTAAAAAGGAACTTTATAAGGTATTCACTGCTTCCAATGGTAAGGAATGCATGCAGGTTCTTCATGATGACAAACCCGACATAATTCTTCTGGATGTAATGTTGCCAGATAGTAATGGAATTGATCTCAGTAAAAAGATTAAGAACGATCCGGAGTTTTCAACTGTTTTTATTATATTACTTTCTGCAGTTAAAATTCATCCTGACCATATCTCCGAAGGACTCGAAAAGGGTGCCGATGGTTATATAGTAAGACCGGTCGAGAGCCGTGAACTGCTGGCAAGGGTTAAGGCAGCCTGCAGGATAATATCCGCAGAAAAAAAGATCCGCTCTGATCATATTCTCCTTCAGGCATGTCTGGATAGTCCGGAAGACATGATGGTACTTGCACTTGATAGACAATATAACTATCTGACATTTAATGCATATCACCAAAAGGTAATGCTTCAATCCTATGGTGTTAAAGTGAAATCGGGAATGAATATTTTGGAATGCATTACAAATAAAGAAGATATAATTAAGTCAAAAGTCAATTATGACAGGGCTCTGGCAGGGGAGAGTCATCGTACTATAGAAGAATTTGGCGAACTCGATCGTGAATACTATGAAACCAGATATAATCCAATTTATAATGAACGAAAAGAAATAATTGGTGTAACAGCATTTGCATACAACGTTTCCGAAAAGAAGCGGATGGAAGAATCTTTAATCAAGAGCGAAGAAAAATTCAGAAAAGCATTTATTACAAGTCCCGACTCTATAAATATAAACCGCCTTAGTGACGGGATGTATATTTTAATTAATAATGGATTTACAAAAATTACGGGTTATTCTGAGAAGGAAGCCGTTGGTAAAACGTCGCTTGAACTTAATATATGGGCCGTTACTTCTGACCGGGATAAACTCGTAAAAGGAATCAAAGCAAAAGGGAAGGTTGAAAATCTGGAGACCAGATTCAAAATGAAAGATGGCTCTTTGAGAAATGGAATGATGTCAGCTGCTTTAATTGATCTTGATGGTGTTCCTCATATTCTCAGCATAACCAGGGATGTTACTGAACTGAAGCAAATTGAATACGCTTTAAAGGAAAGCGAAACAATGTACAGGGAATTAATTGAACTGGCGCCGAATGGTATTCTTTTTGGATCCCATGAAGGCTTAATTACCGGAGCAAATACCAACCTGCTTAAAATTACGGGAAGAACAATAGATGAGCTTATCGGTAGTAATATAAATACACTTTTCTCAGGTTATGAACTGAATAATGTTCCTTTCAGGTACGATCTTTTAAAAAAGGGAGAAACGGTGATAAGCACACGAAATATTAAACATCCTGATGGGACGGATGTCTCCATCGAAATGCATACAAAAATGATGCCCAACAAAACCTACCATTCCATATGGCATGATATTACTGAACGCAAACAGGCAGAAGAAGCGCTTCTAAAAAGCAAAGAGCAATATGATAACCTCATTTCTAAACTTCCTGTTGGTATATACATCCTGCACAGCTCCCGGGGTGGAACATTCGCTCTCGACTATGTAAGCCCCAGAATGGCTGAATTGATCAATTTGAATGCTGACGCTCTGCTATCCGATGCACGAACCATATTCCAGGCTATTCACCCTGATGACCGGGAAAGTTTTATCAAATTAAATCAGGAAGGAATTCAGCAACAAAGGCCATTTGATTGGAAGGGCCGGGTTATGCATAATGAAATAATCAGTTGGTTGCACGTCAGATCATCGCCCGAACTCCAGGAAAACGGAGACACATTATGGCATGGCATCATTGTTGACATAACCGAGCGCAAACAGGCTGAAGAGGAACTGAAAGAAAGATCCAGAGAGCTTCAGAACGAACTTGAAAATAAAACAAAAGCAGAAAAAGAGCTGCAGAAATCTCTTGATCAGTTAGATATTAGTAGATTAGCCACTCTTAACCTTCTCGAGGATATTAAAGTTGAAATGGAGCAGCGGAAGAAGGTGGAGGAAGAAGTTAAAAAGTTGAATGCCGGGCTTGAAAAAAGGGTGCTTGAACGCACTTCTCAGCTGGAAGCAGCAAACAAAGAACTCGAAGCCTTTGCCTATTCGGTATCTCATGACCTCAGAGCACCTCTGCGTGCGATTGACGGATTCTCGAAGTTCGTTCTTGAAGATTATGGTACATATCTTGATTCGGAAGGGCAGCGGCTGCTGGGCCTTATTCGCAGTAACACACAACAAATGGATCAGCTTATTACCGACATTCTTACCCTCTCAAGAGTTTCCCGTAGTGAACATAAAGCGTCAAAAGTCGACATGACAAAGATGGCATTATCAATGCTCAATGAAACTGTATCGCCTGAAATTCAGGAAAAGCTTAGTTTAAAAATAGATGAATTGCCTGAAGCTTATGCTGACTCTACTTATATGAAACAGGTTTGGATAAATCTTATCTCCAACGCTATAAAGTTTTCTTCGTTAAAAAAGAAACAGGAAATAAAGATAGGTGGGTTTACGCAGGAAGGGTATCATGTTTATTATATAAAAGATAACGGGGTAGGATTTAACCCGGAATATGCTCATAAATTATTTGGAGTTTTCCAACGGCTTCATAAAGCGGAGGATTTTGAAGGTACTGGTGTAGGACTAGCCATTGTACAGCGGATCATTCAGCGGCATGGTGGAAAAGTTTGGGCAGAAGGAAAAGAAGGAAAGGGAGCAACTTTTTATTTTAGTTTACCGGCTAAGAGCAGTGACTGGTAGTTAGTATTTTAGTTTTATCATAATACAATTCATATATTTGATATAACAATTATGAGATGGGTATCATAAAATCCTATGGAGACAGACAACTGACCACTAATTACTCATCACAATGAATTACGAAATTGAAATTCTTCTGGTAGAAGACAATCCAAACGATTTAAAACCAGACATAAATAACCTTTTAAAATGACAAATAAAAATCTGTTAAGAATCCTGTTTATTGAGGATCTTCCTTCAGATGTCGATCTGGCCGTTCTGGAGCTTCGTAAGGAGAAACTAAAGTTTGAACACACTACTGTTTGCACAAAAGTTGATCTAATTAATGCACTTAAGGAATTCAAACCTGATGTTATTATTTCTGATTATATGATGCCTGCATTTAACGGCCTGCAGGCTTTGAAAGAAGTAATAACGTTTGACCCCGAATTACCATTCATCCTTTTAACAGGATCTGTTAATGAAGAGACTGCAGTCGAATGCATCAAGTCAGGCGCCCAGGATTATGTTATTAAAGAGCATATGACAAGATTACCTTTCGCAGTAACTGAGGCACTGGAACAAGTACGGATAAACAAGGAGAAAAAAGCTTCTGAACTGCTTTTAAAAGATAATGAAGAAAAGCTTCAGAGCATTTTCAGTGCTGCTCCGGTCGGTATCGGGCTTGTAGTTGACAGGGTAATGATTGAAGTAAATGATCCCTTTTGCAATATGACCGGATATGCCAGGAGTGAATTAATAGGAAAATCTTCTCAGATTATATATTCATCCACTGAGGAATATATAAATGCGGGGAAAGAAAAATACCGTCAGATTGAAGAAAAAGGTATGGGATCGGTTGAGACAAAAATTAAATGTAAAGACGGGAAGATTCTTAATGTGATCCTTAGTTCAGCCCCTCTTGATAAAAAGGATCTTGCAAAAGGGGTATCATTTACAGTGCTGGATATTACAGAAAGAAAACAGTCGGAGGATGCCTTGAGAGAGAGTCAGCACTTGTTTCAAACACTGTCTCAGGTTTCTCCGGTCGGAATTTTCAGGACTAACCCGGATGGCTATACAACCTACGTGAATCCAAAATGGCTGGAATTATCAGGGTTGAAATTTGAGGACGCTGTAGGTTTTGGTTGGCTAAAAGCTGTGCATCCTGATGACCGGAAACAATTGGATGTAAGATGGAAATCAGATGTTGAATCTCAAGTCTCCTCTGTTGCTGAATACCGTTTTATAAGGTCAGATGGCAGTATCGTTTGGGTAATGGGAAATGCAGCACCCCAATTGCTTGACAATGAGATTGCCGGATATATAGGTACAATCACAGATATTACCGAGCGCAAACTGGCGGAAGATGCATTGGCTGAGAGTGAAACGAAGTACCGGCATCTGGTAACCCATAGTCCTGATGGTATTTTCATCAATGATTTGTCCGGGAAGTTTATATCTGTAAACCGGGCTATTTGTGATATTCTCAAATATAAAGAGGAGGAACTCCTTTCTATGAATATATGGGATATTGTACCGGAACAATATCATTCTCTCCATAAGAAGAGGTTAATTGGAATAATGAATGGAGAAAGCACATCATCAAATGCGGAATATGAGGTAAAAGGGAGAGATGAAATTATACACTCAATTGAAGTTATGTCATCTCCGTATTATAGGGGAGAAGAAATAATTGGATTTCAGGGTATTGCCCGCGATATTACTGCACGTAAGCTGACTGAGATGGCTATACGTGAAAGTGAAGAAAAGTACCGCGGTATCTTTGAAAATGTCCAGGATGTATATTATGAGACCCAATTCAATGGGACAATTATTGAAGTAAGTCCTTCGATCAAGATCCTGTCCAAAGGACAATATCAAATGCATGATCTTATTGGAAAACCGATGTTTGATTTCTATGCCGATCTTAAACAGAGGGAAGCTATCCTGTCAGAACTACAAACGAAAGGTGCTGTAACGGACTTTGAAGTCACTTTAAAAACCGTGACGGTTCACATATACCATGTTCAATTTCAGCAAAATTAATCTTCAACCCGAATGGGCAAACAGAAAAAATTATCGGGAGCATGCACGACATTACCGATCGAAAGAATGTAACTGAAGCACTTAAACTTGCAAAGGAAAAAGCTGAAGCCAGCGATAAGCTTAAAACAGAATTTTTAAATAATATCTCCCACGAAGTCCGCACGCCTCTTAACGGGATTCTGGGATTTGCTGAAATAATGTCGGAGTCTGACCTTTCAGAGGAAGACAAAAAAGATTCGCTTTTTATGCTACATGAAAGTAGTGATCGTTTATTGAACACGATTACCAATTATATGGACATCTCCTTAATAACCTCAGGGAGTTTGTCTGTTCATAAAAAAGACTTTATTCCGGGAAAGGTTTTAAGACGGATTTTTGAGAATTTTAAACCAGTTTGTTCAAACAAGCACCTTGAGTTGTTCCTGGAAATTCCGGAAAAAACAGAAAATCTATCAGTCAATTCAGATCCGGAAATCTTGCACAAAATTATTTCTCATTTAATGAATAATGCCGTTAAATTTACGGAAAAGGGAAACATTGGTTTTGGTTATACTATCCTTAAAGGGGAATTAGAGTTCTTTGTTAAAGATACCGGGATTGGAATTGCAAAAGAATCTGTTGACAGTATTTTTAAACGTTTTATAAAAGAAGACCGTGGCCCGACAAAAATTACTGAAGGCAGCGGGCTTGGATTATCCATTGCCCAGGGTATGTCAGAAGTAATAGACGGAAAAATAAGGCTGGAATCTGAGGTAGGAGTTGGATCTTGTTTCTTTCTCACTATTCCATTAAAGGAAGAAGTTGAAGCTTCTTTTTCCGCAACTCCTGAAAAAGTATTTAGTAAGATTATAAACGGACCTCTCATACTGGTAGCCGAGGATGATGAAACAAATTTCTTTTATCTGAATGCCCTGCTTTCCAAAGAAATCGGTTCGAAGGTTTTATATGCATGCAATGGGAGGGAGGCTATTGAACTTTTCAAGGCTAATCCAGGGATTAACCTTATCCTAATGGATATAAAGATGCCTGAAATTGACGGACTGGAAGCAACAAGGCAGATTAAATTGCTGAAGAAGGATGTTCCTATTATAGCGATAACTGCATATGCTATGTCAGGTGATGAGGATAAAGTGCTGGCAGCAGGTTGCGATAGTTATCTAAGTAAACCGATAAGCAGAAAAAGGCTTTTGGAGAAAATGGAAGAGTTCATTAAAATAAGATAAAAGATAAAAGTAAAAAGACAAAAGTTGTTTTACTTTTGCCTTTTACCTTTTACCTTTTTACTTTATCCTTTATAATTTGCGAGATAATCCTTTACCTGCCTGTATACATTGTCAGCAGTAAATCCGAACTTTTCATCAAGTATTTTATATGGAGCTGAATAACCGAAACTATTCATTCCCCATATAACACCGTTAGGTCCGACAAGCCCCTGTAATGTAACTGAAAGTCCTGCAGTTAAACCAAAAACCGGGACATTATCGGGAATGATCGATTTTCTATAGCTTTCGGGTTGATTTCTGAATAATCCTTCAGATGGAGCAGAAACGATCCTGATATTCAGGTTATCCTTTCTTAACAGACCAGCTCCTTCTACTAGTGTTGCAACTTCCGAACCACTTGCTATCAAGATAATGTCTGGTATAGCATTACAATCCTGGATGATATAGGCACCTTTTACTGCCTTTAATGCATCTGTATACCTGTCATTATTTTCTGATGGAAGATCTTTTATATTCTGTCGTGAAAGGATTAAAGCAGTTGGTGTCTTTAAGTTTTCAAGCGCCATTTTCCAGGCAACTGTTGTCTCATTGGAATCTGCGGGTCTTAATACGAGCATGCTGTTTTCACCATGATGATTTTTAAGATGTTCCATAAGTCTTAATTGAGCTTCCTGTTCAACAGGTTGGTGAGTTGGTCCGTCTTCACCGACACGGAAAGCATCGTGAGTCCATATATATTTAACAGGCAATCCCATAAGACAGGCCAGCCTTACTGCCGGTTTCATATAATCGGAAAAAACAAAGAATGTTCCGCATGCAGGTATAATGCCTCCATGGAGCGCTATCCCGTTCATAATAGCTGCCATAGTAAGCTCCGAAACACCTGCCTGAAGAAATGCTCCTGTGAAATCGCCACTGAAAAAAGAGTGGGTGTTTTTAAGGAATCCATCTGTTTTGTCGGAATTTGAAAGGTCAGCTGATGCGACAACCATATTCTCTACTTTTTTAGCAAGTACGCCAAGAACAGCTGCCGATGCTGCCCTGGTAGCTGATCCCTCCTTTTGAAGAATGGAGTTGTAGTCAATTTTTGGAACTTCTCCGGAATAGAATGAGTGAAGCTTTTTATCAAGGTCACTGTTTTTAGAAGCCCATACTGCCTTCTTCTCTCTCCATCCGGAAGCAGATTTGTGCTTTATTTCAACTATTTTTTGATAAAGCTCCTTCACCTCTTCGAAGATCTGGAAAGGATCTGAAATATTCCCACCAAGGTTGATAAGTGACTTTTCAAAAGATCCGCCGGCTTCACTTACAGGCATTCCATGTGTAGAGGTCTTCCTTTCAAAACTTTTGCCTTCGCTATCGAGAAGCCCTTTTCCCATTATTGTCTTCCCGATTATAATGGTAGGTTTATTTTTTTCAGTAATAGCTGAAGAAAGTGCCTTTCTTATCTGGTTCTGATCATTCCCGTCAATTTTAATAACATTCCAGCCCCAGGCACTATATTTCATTGCAGTGTCTTCACACGTAACAGATTTGGTTTCAGTTGAGAGCTGGATGTCATTGGAATCGTAAAACATTATCAGGTTGCTGAGGCTAAGAAACCCTGCCACCCGGCCAGCACCCTGTGAAATCTCTTCCTGAACACCGCCATCTGAAATATATGTAAATATCTTATGAGCAAATAGTTCCCCGAATCTGGCAACCAGAAATCTTTCTGCAATTGCTGCTCCAACAGCAATGGTATGGCCCTGTCCCAGTGGCCCTGATGTATTTTCAATTCCTCTCATAACATCAAGTTCGGGGTGGCCAGGTGTCGGACTTCCCCATTGACGGAAGTTTTTTAATTCAGCGGTAGTAAAATGTCCGGTCAGAGTAAGGATAGAGTATAGCATTGGCGACATATGTCCGGGATCGAGAAAGAACCGGTCACGATTTATCCATGCGGGATCTTTCGGATCAAAATTGAGGAATTCGGAAAAAAGGATATGAATAAAATCAGCTCCGCCCATTGCTCCTCCCGGATGTCCTGATTTTGATTTTTCCACCATTGCCATTGCAAGAATACGAATGTTGTCGGCAGCTCTTTGGTTTATGTCAATATTCATTTAGCTAAAAATTATGGTTTTATTTATTATCAACAAAAATATGATTATTCAACGAGAGAAAAAAGCCTGTTTAATTTACTTTGAACTTAAAACTCTTTTTTTGTAAGATATCTTTTTGTAAGTTTAACCTGAAAAGTCTAAACTGCCTGAGGTATGGGACAAAAGCTGAGTGCTTTAATCGTGGATGACGAAGAGAATGCCAGAATATTGCTTAATGAACTATTAGAGGAAACTCTTTTCTTCGAGGATATCAGATTGGCACAATCAGTCACGTCTGCTTATGCTGAGCTGGCCCGGTTCGAACCGGATATTATCTTCCTTGATATAAAAATGCCGGGAAAAGATGGATTTGCTTTTATACAGGATCTACCTCAAGGATCCAGGACTCACGAAATAGTTTTTGTTACAGCATATGATCAGTTTGCCATTAAAGCAATCAAAAGCCAGGCTTTCGATTATCTTCTTAAACCAGTGAACCGCAAAGAATTAAAGCAGTGTATAACCAGGTTTATTGAAAAAAGAGATGAAGAGCCAGGCATTGTAAGACCTGTAAAAATCGTTGGACCAGGCAAGAAAATTTCAAGGATACGGGTCAATACCCGGACCGGCACATTATTTATTAATCCTGCTGACATATTATTCAGTAAAGCAGAAGGTAATTATACAACGATTTGTACGGGGAAGAAGCAATACCTGTGTTCAATGAACCTTGGCAGGGTAATGGAACTGCTCCCGAAGAATGGGTTTATCAGAGTCGGAAGATCCTATGTTATTAATTTTGAATATATTACACTCCTGGATCGCAAGGAAAGTACAGTTACACTTGTGCGAGATGGTGAATCAGTGACAGTTAAGATACCCAGGCAGCATCTGAAAGATCTTGATATTATGTAAATAATGAACACTGGTTCCATTTTTAAGAAAATCATCTATTCTTCCGGATTTCTGGCCATTATCCCGGCTATTATTGTCATGTTCTTTCTTTCACCAATGAGTTCAAAATATACGTTGTCGGTTGAACCATCAGAAAATTTCAAAGGACAATATCTATATACAGATTTGAATTCGGATAGTATTTCTGAATCTGTTTACACAGGCAAGGGAATACCATATTTTTATATAGGTGCCAGGGATCAGAATCTCCGTTTCTACGACCAATGGAATCTGAAAGATAGTTTAAACGCTAATATATCAGGCATCTTCTTTGGCAACTATGATCACGATCTTTTCCAGGAAATATATGTTTTCACCCATCATGGAGACTCATTGTTTCTAAACGTGAATGAACTTCTTGATCCTTCCGGAACAAGAATGGACAGGATATTCATTACAAAAATCGGATATTTAAAGGGCGAAGTCACATCTGTTTTAAGACCTGCCGGGTTTTTTGACCAAAACGGGGATGGCATGGATGAATTATATTTTGGTATCACCACAGGGTTTGCTGTCGACCCGAGACGGCTCTATTATTTTGATCTCGTTCACAAAGTTTTACAATCGAGTCAATTTACCGGAATAATTTGTATGAATCCCATTATGGAAGATGTTGATGGAGATAACAGACCTGAGATTTTCGGGGAAATGTCTGCCTGCGGGAATTTTGGTAAAATGGTACCTTTTTCAGACAGCAGTACCTGGTTCATGGTGTTTAACGACAGATTAAAGTTTAAATTCTCACCGGAGGAGTTTCGTGGCTATGTGAACGGCCTGCAAACAAATGTTTTTGACAACGGTAATGGAAAAGAATATGTTTTAGCACATTGGGCAGGAGGCACTGACACTACGGTGCTTGATTCGCGGATATTAATTTATTCTCAACAGGGGAAGCTCATAAGGTACCGTCTCTACTCGGATTTTGGAAATTTCCTGCATTTCCGGCTTTTCGTTAATAATTATCACCATCCGAATAAGATATATATTCTTGGAGATAAATTTTATGAGTTGAATGACAGACTTGAATTAGTCCGGACAGTTGATATCCCTTTTAAATCTCAAATCGATGCTTACCAGGCTGATCTGAATTCTGACGGGAAAGATGAATTCTTGCTATATTCAGAAAATGAGGAGAAACTTGCGGTTTACAGTGAAGGGTTAGAAAAGCTGACCGATCTGAAATTTAAAACTCCCGATTATCGCTGGAAATTTTCTCAATATTTATCATTAGACCATGGACGCAGTTTGTTCCTGAGTTCCGGTAATAATGGTTACTTTCTAACGCTATCGAGGAACAATTATTATTATCTGGGTTATCTGGCATATCCTGGTATTTACCTTTTATTCTTATTGTTCATTCTTCTGACAAAAAGAATTAATACTCTACAGGTCGTTCAAAAAGAGAGTTTGAACCGCAGGCTGGTAACACTTCAATTACAGGGTATTAAGTCACAGCTTGATCCTCACTTCACATTTAATACTCTTAATTCTATAGCATCTTTAATTTACCTTGAGGACCGTCATTTAGCCTATGACTACATGAATAAATTTACGCAGTTGCTCAGGGGCCTGATCAACGATGCAGAACGGATATACCGTAGTCTGGGTGAAGAATTGGAATTTTTAACCACATACCTTGAACTGGAAAAACTCCGATTCGGTGAGAAATTTAATTATGAGATCATCATCAGAGAAGGAGTAAGTCAGCGAGAACAGGTTCCCAAGCTTGTTTTACACACATTTGCAGAGAATGCCATAAAACATGGTATCATGTCGCGGCCTGAAGGGGGAATATTGAATATCAGCGCAGAAAAGCAAAAGGACTATCTTATACTTTCAATTGAAGACAATGGTATAGGAAGAGCAAATGCAGAAGGTCATAGTACATCCACCGGAAAGGGCTTGAAGCTTACCGGGGAGTTTTATGATATTCTGAATCAGATAAATAAACGGCCGATAAAATACTATATTATTGATTTGCATAATGATACCGGGGATCCCGTCGGTACCAGGGTTGAGGTATGGGTGCCGGTTGATGGGTTATGATAAATGAATTTTTAAAGCCTATAAATATTTCCTGTCTTCCTCAGGTATGTCGAAATATTTATTGTACATCCTGGCATCAGGGCCTTTCTTTTCTTCAACTTTATTTCCCCTGATCTTAAAAGTACACTTTTCCCCGGCGATGCCTGAAAAGTAAATATTGTACTCCTTCCCATCGTCATCAATCATTATTATTCGTACAAGGTGATTGTACTTGGCACTGTTTAGCTGTGAGTGACAGATAGGACAGGTGTAGATGTATTCTTCACCTTCCTTAATCTGGAAAGTAGGATGAGTTGTGGTTGTGTAGTTCCCGATCTCAGGATTCAGGAAAATCAATCCTCTTGCAGGAGTGTTAGTTTTTGTGGCAGCAAGGACAATGGAAGTTTTAACCTTGAGATGTCCCCTGCAAACTTTACAAAGATATTCAACAGCCATGATATACCTCCTTTTTGTTTATTTTTTTAAGAATCTGATCTGCAACATTCTTTACAAGGTACGACAAATTTTCACCAAAATCAATTTTTTCAGGCTGGATTCCGAGAATATAAACCTGCATTGTGAAGAACTCTGCCAACCGTTTTAACGAAATACTATGCGTGTTGAAAGTCATGTCCTGTATCTGGCTAAGAGATAGTAATTTAAATGTTCCACTGGTTGCCTTCATATCAACACAATCAATAAGTATCAGTATATCCGGATTCAGACTATTTATTTTCCCGATATAATTTTCAATACTTACCTCTGCAGTGAGTGCTGTTATAGTGTTGTTTGTCTTTATTCTACTGCTTATATAAACACCTGCTCCATCATCCATTTTAAGAAGATTTCCGATTCCTACAAAAAGCTTTTTTTTGTCTTTTTGTGCCAGGATTTTATTCAGGTCATCAAACACCTCTATATAAGTATTTCACAAGGATTTGTCTCAGGCAATTAGGACAAATGATATTGAACATATCTTTTCTTTTAAGACCATCTCTGATCTCAATATCAAGATCCTGTCCTTCAGCCAGTTTTAATTTCTGATTGAGCAGGTTAAGATTAAGTATGGAAGAAAATGCTTTCGGACCAAGCTTCCTGTGCATAAAGTGCAGATGCTCTTTTGTTGTTATTACGGCATTGCAGCTTTCACAGATGAGTAGTTCTTTTTCCTGGAATTCCACATTTTTCTGACGATCAAATACAGCAAGGTCAAAGATTTTATCTGACAATTTCACTCCTTTCCCGGTAATGCAATGCTCCTGGCACTGCCCACAAAAAATGCACTTCCCATAGTCTCTTTTTATTATCCTTATTCCTTTTTCTTTATCATCAATAAAGGTTATTGCTTGCGGAGGACAAACATTTGCACATGTCTCGCATCCAACACAATTCTCGTTATCAACAACAGGCTTTCCTCTGAAATTTTCGAAAGGAATATGAGGTTCTTTCGGGAACTTAGAAGTATAGGCCGGTGTAAAAAGTGAAGTAACAGCCTCTTTTATCTCTCGCATCTTTGGATACTTCATTTTACAGCATCTTTATAATCATCTTTAACACTCTTTTCTCCTAGTTTAATTCCGAAGTGGTAGGTTCCTCTGATCAGGGCATGGGCTGCAACAGTAGACCCAAAGAACAGAATAGGTATTGCAATAAGAGCTTTCGTCCCTGCATCACTAAGGCCGAAATGGATGACAACTCCAAGTAGTATGCTGCAGCATCCCAGGGTTACAGCTTTTGTTGCTGCCTGAAGCCTGTTGTAAGTATCAGGAAGTCTTATAATTCCAATACAGCCAAGGAGATTGAAAATAATTCCGATCGTTATGAAAATCAAGCTGATCATATTATTCATTAAGTTTTTTACCGGTGAGATATTTAGCAAGTGTCAATGTTCCGATGAAACTCAGAATGATCCATGCGATTCCAATGTCGAGAATAAAGGATCTTTCAGTTTGAATAGAAATAATAGCACAAACCCCAACAACCAGTATCCCAAAAATATCCACTCCAACCATCCTGTCCGGAATTGTTGGTCCTCTTATTATCCTGTACAGACAGACTATACTCAATCCTATCTGCACATACAGCAATATATTCAGCCAATTGCTCATTCTATTATTCTTTTAATATATTTTTCAAATGCTCCGGTTATAATGGCCGTATAAACCTCCGGATCTTCTGATTTGATATATATCCAGTGGATATAGAGATAATCATCAATAATATCAACTGTAATTGTTCCGGGTGTCATCGTAATTGAGTTGGCAAGCAGCATTTTTGCAAGATCAGACTTAAGGGTTGTTTTGACTTTTACAATTCCCGGACGTATTGGCATTGCCGGGTGAAGGACCCTGTAGGCTACATCTATATTAGCTTTTATGCACTCCCATATAAAAACAACAAGATAGACAAGAAACCAGAAATATCGCTTTGGCTGGATCAGTTTGTATACATTTTTTACAAAAAACCTGGTGAATATTACAGCAGTAATGAGAGAAGCTACTGCCCCGACAATAAGATTTGAAATAGTAAATTCGAAGGTTAGCATTAACCAGAAGATCATTGACAAGAAGAAGACTGTAACGTATCTCATTTTATTGGCCTAATATTGATGTTGAATATTTTAAAGGATCTGTGAGGACATCAATTGCCGGAGTTAAAAAAGCTTCCCTTATGCCAGGAAATGCAAGCAGACTGAGAAGCAAACAAACAATACTCAGGACAATCATGCTGAATACCATAGGAAAAGGAACTTCTTTTGGCCCGTGTTCTTTTGGATATTGCCGCTGGTTGTAGAACGCATACCTCTGAAATTTAAGAAAAGAGGCAAGTGTGATAATGCTAACTATAACTGCCAGTATAGCAAGTAGATAAAACTTGGCCATAATTGCTGCAATTATGATTATCAGCTTACTGAAAAAACCATTAAATGGCGGTATCCCTGATATTGACATTGATGCAACAAAGGATGTAGCCGATGTTGCGGGCATTGACTTTGCCAGTCCTCCCATTTCCTTAAGATTGCGGGTACCAATTGTATACTCAATTGCCCCGGCATTAAGAAACAAAAGGCTTTTAAAAGCTGCATGGTTGACGAGATGGAAAATTCCACCGGCAATAGCCAGCGTAGCTATTTTTGTGGTTACTCCCCTGGAAAGAAGGATCATCCCGATACCAACCGACATTACAACATAACCCATCTGGCTGATGCTGTGATATGCCAGCAGCCTTTTAATGTCCCATTGACCTATTGCCAGGAAAACTCCTATCACCATCGATAATGTTCCAAGCGTGGTAATCAGGACAGACATACCTTCACTTAAGTCGAACATATTAAAAAATAGTCTGATAATAACATAAATCCCTACTGCTTTTATAAGTACTCCCGAGAGCATTGCTGAAATAGGGGAGGGAGCTGATGAATGTGCATCGGGTAACCATGCATGGAATGGAATTATAGCTGCCTTAAGACCAAACCCGCTGAGTATGAGTATCTGGACAAAAAGGTAAAAATTTTTGTCATAGCCAGAACTGAAGACCTGCTTAATATCTGCTATATTCAGAGTCTTTGTTTTCCAGTAAATAAACCCGATTCCAAACAGGATTAAAAACGACGCTAATCCTCCCAGAACCTGATACTTGAATGAAGCTTCGAGTTCATTTTTCTCCACACCGAATGCCACCAGGGCATATGCTGAGATCACTGAAATTTCAAGGAAAACAAAAATATTGAACAGATCACCGCTGAGCACTACTCCGTTCATTCCCGCAACCATAAGACAGAATAATGCATAGAAATAGTTTTCCGCTGTATATCGTTTTATATAAGCTATTGAATAAAAAGCAGATAAGAAACCGATAATATTAATTATACACAACACGATAACTGTAAAACCATCCATGACCATGTAAATACCAATTGGGATTTTATTTACCGGTTCCCATCCTCCCACTTTATACAGGGATAGGTTTTTCCCGGTATTGATCAGGGAATAAATGCTGATTACTACGAGAATAAGCAGTATCAGGGAAGCAAGGTATTTGTTAAGTTCACTGAAAAATCTTCCAAGGATCATTATCAGGAATGCCCCTGCAAGAGGAATAACAACAAATAACGGTATTAGCGGATTCATATACTATCCTCTTAAGTTTTTTATCTCTCTTATATCGAAAGTTCCGTACTTTCTGAAAAGCCTTATAATAACTGCCATCAGCATTGCAGTTGTTGCCAGCCCTATAACAATGGCCGTTAGCACCAGTGCCTGAGGTAAAGGATCGACATATACTTTAACCGGATCGGAGGGATCAACTATTGGAGCGACTCCTCCGTCAATATAACCCACAAGCGCAAAAAACAGAAAAGTGCTGATTTCCATTATCGAAAGCGAAACAGCAATTTTTACCAGGTTTCTCCTTGTTATTACCCCGTACAATCCTACAAAAAACAATATGAAACACATTATGTAAGCAATCATTGTGTTGACTCCTCCTTAAAGATTATCAATGAAAGAAATATTATAAATATTGATGCAGCGACCTCGGTTCCTACAAATATATTGTAAAGCGGCAATACGCCGGCACTTATAAGATGTCCTACAATTCCTTTCGGAAGAAAATTGTTAAAGAAGATTTTAGTCCCGAAAACGAAACCGGAAACAGCAATCAATATAACCATGATGGTAGCTAAACTTTCAATCATGGTTGTACCTGCTTCTTCTTTAATGAGTTTCAGAAAATCACTGCCATAGGCAAGCGTCACAAGGATAAGCGAACCTGCAATAATGACTCCGCCTGCAAAGCCTCCTCCCGGAGTAAGATGCCCATGAACTATGACATATATTCCATACATAAAAATCATCCCCGCAATAAGCTGGGTAGTCTTTTTTACTATTAATGTCATCCCTTTCATATATTCTTTAATTGATTTAATCCTTGTTCGATATTCAATTGATCCATTTATTTTTTGCCTTTTAATCTTAATATTGTTAAGACACCAAGTACTGCAGTTACCAGTACCACAGCTTCACCCATTGTATCATAGCCCCTGAAATCAAATACAACTCCTGTAACAAGGTTTGCACTGCCTGTTTTTTGTGCGGCACCTTCTATATAATGTTTTGCCATTCTTAATGAACTTGTACCAAGAACATCCAGCGACTGTATTGATACTATAAAGAAGTAGAGAAGTATCATTATCAATAAAACGGTGGTAACAGTAGTTATAAATCCCTGGGTATCAGGTTTTGAATATAATTCCTCCCGGGAGCTATCCAGAACAACCGCAACCATTATAATCAAAGTTATTGTATCAACTACGATCTGGACAATAGCAAGGTCGGGAGCTTTCAGCAATAAAAAACATATCACTAAACTATATCCTACTATGCCACAAGCTATTACTGATGAAAGCAAATCCTTAGCATGAATAGCATACAACGCCCCGATAATCATTAATCCTGTTATTATGGAAATAGCCAGTTCCATTTGGTTTTAATTTCAGTTATTTATATCATTATGAGCAACATAACAATTATTCCAGCAAAGATCCAGATTATATAACCAGGTAAAATACCGGTATGAGCTTCACTCAGTTGGTGGCTCACCCAGAGAACAAATTGTTTCGACAGGTCGTAAATGTCAAACCATCGTTCTTCGGCTTTCTTATAAATCCATGAAAAAAGACGGAATTCACCAATGGTTTTGTAGAATTCCAGAGTAGAATAACTTGTCTGATCCTGAATTTTTTCTCCTCCGATAAAACTATCTTCAGTTCTGAATTTCTTAAGATTGAGTGCCAGATAGAGAATTATTCCAAGAATTATTGATATTAATACAAGCAATGAAACAAAAGATGAATTCCAGAAACCTGTGAACTCAAATCCACCTGTCACCGGCATAAAAAGTTTTGGCACCACGAAGTTTGTGGCAAACACACCAAAAAAGATACAGAATATCGCAAGGATGACCATTGGCATCCACATCAGTATTGGGACTTCTTTCACCTTTTCAAACTCAGCTTTACGGCGACTAAGGAAAACTCCTCCAATGAACTTTATGAAACTGGCAAGTGTAAGAGCAGACCCTAATATCGCTAATCCCAGCCAAACCATCCAGAGTTTGTTTGCGATGCCGGTTCCGCTTCCAAAATCAATTATTCCCTGGTATATCATCCATTTTGAGGCAAAACCATTTAATGGAGGAACTCCTGAAATAGACATGGCAAAAACAAGGGAAGCAAAGAACGTAACAGGCATTTCCTTGGAAAGACCTCCAAGATCGTCAATATTCTCCTTACCGGTACGGTATTCAATACTTCCTGCAGCCAGGAACAGACCACTCTTGTAAATAGCATTGTTGATCATGTGGAAAAGACCGGCCGCAATTCCGATCACTGAACCCAATCCGAATCCAAGTATCATGTATCCAACCTGGGAAATCGAGTGAAATCCAAGTAATCGTTTATAGTTATGCTGAACAAGAGCCATCATAACAGCAATTATTATTGTAATGACTCCTATTGTCAGAAGGAGCAGTGTCATCCACTGATCCAATATGAACATGCCTGTGGTTATCCTTGCAAGAAAATATATTCCAAGAAGTTTATCAAGGGATGCAGGAAGATATGCTGAGGAACAGGCCGGAGCGCTTTTCGCATAATCCGGAATCCATGTATGAAAAGGAAAAGCACCAGCTTTAGTGAAACTGCCTGTCAGCAGAGCCAGGAAAGCAACAACCGATAAAGCATTTGTTGTCGGTACCGATATGCTTCCCATGCTCAATGAGCCGGTAATCTTCCATAGAATGGCTATTCCTATTATAATTATACTATCGGAAGCTCCTATAAGTATAAGTGTTTTCTTGGCAGTTGCGGAGCTTTCTTCATCATTGGATTGTATCAGTTTATATAAAGTTATTCCAAGGACACCCCAGAATGTCAGGAACAAAAGCAGATTATCTGATAATACGGCGCCATATGCGCAACCAAGAGTTATAAGGAAATAGGAATAATAGTTCTTAATTCGTCCGGCTTTAATATAAGCTATTGAATATAAAATAATTAAAAAGCCAAAAATGCTGACCGAAAGAACAATAAGCTTACTCAGATTGTCACAGTTGAATATAACATATCTGCCTGCATCCTCAAGAAGTTTAAAGCCAAAAACAGATAATCCTGAACCGGCCGAAAGTTCATTCAGATGATGTAGCTGACTGCCGGAACCATAAATTACTATTGTCAGATAACATGTAATTATAGTAAATGCTAAAGCAACTAAACCTTTGATGGTTCTGAGTTTTTCCGGAATAAAGAAAAGCAACAGTCCGGCTATTACAGGCAGAGTTATTATGCTGATAATTTCTTCCATAGGCTTCTCTAACTGGTTTTCTTCAGTTCATTAGTCCTTCTTACTGATTCATTTATCAATTCATTGGCATTCATTAGCTTAATCCCTGATTCCAAATCATATGCGACTGCCATCCGCTCGGTACAGCAATAACATGGATCTACTGCAGCAAGTGAAATTGTTGCATCAGCAATTGTCTGGCCGATACAAGATTTTTTAAATGTTGCAATGTTGACATAGCTGGGAGCCCTGATTTTATGTCTGACCGGCGAATTAGAACCGTCTGATTGCACAAAATGGAATACTTCACCTCGTGGTGCTTCAGCACGGCCATTTCCGATTCCTTCAGGGATCTCCTTGACTTTGATAGCAATATCCCCTTCTTTTTCTTTATTCAGACCTTGCAGACATTGTTCAATTATTGAGATTGATTCGTACATTTCAAGTAATCTGACCTCTGCTTTAGCAAAAACATCCCCGGCTTCTGCTGTTATCACCTTCCAGTTAACAAGCGGATATGCTGCATAAGGATCATCTTTTCGTACATCAATTGCCACACCCGAAGCCCTTGCAGTTGGCCCCACTGCTCCATAATCTATAATATCCTGCTTTGTAAGAATACCGACTCCTTTCGTTCTTGCATGAATAACCGGATCGTCCATTACTGCTCCTGTCAATAAGTCGGTTTTTTTCTTAATATCATCCAGAACTTTCCGAATAACAGGAACTTTTATATCTTCAATGTCTCTTCTGACTCCACCTACTTTGAACATTGCATAGCTGTTTCTGTTCCCGGATATCATCTCAAAAAGATCAAGTACCGGTTCACGGTATTTCCATGCCCACATGAAAACTGTATTATAACCGAGGAAATGTCCTGCCAGTCCTACCCATAGCAAATGACTATGTATTCTTTCGAGTTCACCGATTATTGATCTTATATATTTTGCCCTGTTTGTTATCTCGATATCTGCAATTTCCTCCACAGCATTTGCAAAGGCAAAAGGATGCGAGTTTGAACAGATTCCGCATATACGTTCGACAAGAAAAAAAATCTGTTCGTATGTCTTTGATTCACTAAGTTTTTCAATGCCACGGTGATTATATCCTGTCTCCCACTTTATGTCTTTCACAATCTCGCCTTCGCAATAAAGTTTGAATAATTCAGGCTCTTCCTGAAGTGGATGGTATGGTCCGATCGGTATGAGTGTTTTTTTGCTCATTGGATTATCTCAGTTTATTACTTAAACTCCTTCCTTAGTGGATAAATACCTTCGGCCCAGTTTCCTTCCGATATCAATTTTTCCTGGTTGGGGTGATTCAGAAAATTGATGCCAAGAAGCTCATGCATCTCCCTCTCTATCCAGTTCGATGCATTGAACATGTTCGAAAGGGATTCGATTTGCGGATTATCCTTATCCAGAATTACGTGTATGTTAAGTATCAGTCCTATAGAATCTTTACTAAAATGATAGTGAATTTCAAATCCTTTTTTCGTATGTAATGCCGAAGCAATGATAAACCTGAACCCCGCAGTCTTGAATAAATATGTGGCAACATTAATAATTGAATCAGACCTCATCGTTATAATTATACGCTTCTGATTCTTCATTACGGTCTCAAGAATGTCAGAATTGAATTTTGCTTTGAATTTTTCTATGATCGATTCTATATTCATTTATCTTTTATGAGTTCTGAACAAGTTTAATAATGCCGGCAATAATTGCCTCGGGTTTAGGTGGACAACCAGGAACATAAGCATTGACCGGAATTATCCTGTCAACGGGACCTGCAAAAGTGTAGCTTTCTGTAAAGTAACCTCCTGTACAACCACATGCTCCGATTGCTACTACCAGTATAGGTTTTGGCGCCTGATTATAAATCTCTAACAGCCTCTCTTTGTCACGTATGTTAATTGAACCATTTACGAGCAGCACATCAGCATGCCGGATACTTCCGACCAGCAGAATTCCAAAACGTTCAAGATCGTGCCGTGGTGTAAGGCAATCAAGTATCTCAATATCACAATTATTGCATGAGGCACCTCCAAAATGGAAAACCCAGAGCGATTTTTTAAAGCAATAATTTTTAAACCCCACTTTTTTATATTTAATAACCAAATACAATCAATACCAGTGCAATGACGGCAATCAGGTTCATCCATATCATAAAGAAGCTGATAGCCTGTTTAATCTTTATCCTGGGATTTGTGTTCCTTATCAGAGTTACGATAAGAACAACTGCAAGAATTTTCAATATGGCCCATAATATATTGATCCCTTCAAGTCTGAAGCCATTCATTAAAATTGCAACCAGGAAAGCAGGAAGTATAAAAAACATTATATATTTTGTAAGTTTTATCAAAGCATAAGCTGCACCGGAATATTCAATAAATATCCCTTCAGTTATTTCTGCTTCTGCTTCAGGCATATCGAATGGAACAAGTGCAAGTTTTGCCTGCATACAAAAAATACCAACAATGAATAATAACACTCCGGAGATACTTCCGATAAAAGGCGAACCTGCCTGTTGTGTCTGAATAATTGAGTACAGATCAAAATGCTGCCCGCATTTCATGATAATCCCGGCAATTAACAGAAGAAAGGTAAGCTCATAGCTGAGGATAAGTTTCATCTCTCTTGATCCACCGACTGCTGCAAGAGGATTCCCGGAAGCAAGTGCACCAATTATATATGAAAAAGACGGGATTGTGAGAAGGTAAAAGATAACCAGCAGGTCTCCCCTGAACCCTGTTGTAATATTCAGGAGGGGAAGCAGAATGAAAACCCCTGCCATGGTAGCACCAAATACAGCAAAGATCGGAGCAAGCAGAAATATTAACGGGGATCCGTACTTCGGCAGTATAGTTTCCTTGACCAGTAACAATTTGAAAAAATCGTAAAATGGCTGTAATACAGGTGGTCCATTACGAAACTGTACCCTTGCAGTAATTTTCCTGTCGAACCAAGAAAGGAATGCTCCAATCACTGCGGCAAACAGAAGACCGGGGAAGACAAGGAAATAAAACAGGTTAATTGCCATGTTGTTATAATTTACTGTATTTCAGTGATATACAAATAATCTTTTATAAGTACTTTTTCATTAAGACTGTAAATATTCTTTTCAGGAGACTCGTCATCATCAGTAATAGTTACCGTTCCGGCCGGACAAGCCTCAACAAATTTTATCATCTCTTTTTCATCTTTCAGATCAAAGAACAGGTCTTTGTTCCTATGGTGTTTAAAGAAATCGGTCATCATCGTTCCAAAGGGACATATTGTAACACACGATTTGCATGAAACACAAAGATTGGTGTGCCGGGTAACAAGCCCGTTATCATCTTTTTCAAGGGCGTCGGCAGGACAGACGTTGATACATGGCGCATCTTCACATTTTCTGCAAGTGAACTGGAATACAGCAAGTTCACGGATACTTTTTAACCCGTTTATGTTAAGGTAAGGATAGAAACGGGCCTCAGGTAAAGCAATAGTAGAGTCTTCAACCATTGCTGCACGTAGCTTGATCATATCTATCAGGATCTTCCGGGTCATTTTATAAAGTCAACTGGTTCATCAACTGGAATCGTGTATCGCTCAACCGGTGAGAAATTGTCTGGGCAATTTTTGACATTGTTTTAAATCCAAATCCGCAATTTTTTTCAAACTCGAGATTGAGCTTTTTAGCATCAATGGCCACGACCTTTGTCGGGCAGGTGGCCATTACCCAGGCGGTAGAGATATATGGACTGAAAACCGCTGACCACGAAAAGAGCTGTCCCTCCTCCAATGTGCCAAGACGTATTCTCTTTTCCTTTGGCAGACTTATCCCCAGAGATAAGCATCCGGAAAGCAGTACATAGATCTCGTTAAGCTCATCATATTGTTCAAACAATATATCCTTCACTTTAAATTCTTTAATGGAGCTGATACTGATAAAAATTTTCAATTGTTCATCACTGTAATTGTCAAAAAACCGGACACTTTTCAACTCTTCTATCGTCAGTTTCATGATCTGCTATTTATTAGTTTTAAAATAGAACGAGATAGTTTTCCGAATCCTGTTCTCATTATTTCCATATTTCAGAATTATGTTTTATTTCATTATATGTAAAAACCGGGCCATCTTTGCAAACAAAAAATTCACCCATCATACAATGTCCGCATTTACCTAAGCCGCACGACATGTTTTTTTCCATCGACAGGTAAACCTGATCATCTCTGTATCCCATTTCAAGCAACCTGATAGTTCCGAATTTCATCATAACCGGAGGACCACAGACTACTGCTATAGAATTCTTTATATTGATTTTAATTTTATTTAAAAGTGCAGTTGCAACACCCACAGAACCATCCCAGTCTTCGTCTGCCTTATCAACGGTCCGGTAAGCTTCAAATTTTTCGGTGTTGTTTAAACGGTCAAAAAGAGGTTTGTAGATACAATCGGAAGGGGTTTTGGATCCATAACACAGGATGACCTTTTCCAGCTTGTCTTTTATATTTTCAAGTGCAAAAAGCAGCGATCTGATAGGCGCAAGACCGCAACCACCCCCCAGGATAAGTACTTCTTTACCGAAAAATTTATCGACAGGGTACCCTCTCCCGTATGGCCCTCTTATTCCCATAAATATCCCTGGCTTCAGCATATGCATATACTCGGTAACGTATCCAGTTTTCATTACTGTTACCTCAAGCGTTTCTTTAACAAGAGGTGAAGAAGAAGGTGTGAAGGGCGCTTCGCCGATTCCATCTACTGATAATTCAATAAACTGACCTGTTTCAAATGAGAATTTATCTTCAGGTACCAGTACGAAGGTTTTTATCAAGGGTGATTCATCAATAACATCTGTAAGTCTGGCCCTGATTGGTTTATATATGTTCTTGTCAATAAGCATTAGAAGTTATTTTGCAAGTTCTGTGAATAGTTCGTTTTTATTTATTTTCCCGATGCAGGCTTCAATACATCTCCCGCAACCGGTGCATGCCAGGGAGCTGAATTTTTCAGGTTTCCAAACATATTTGCACATGTATCTGTTTTTGAATCGTTTGCGAAGCTCAAACAAAGCATCTTCTCCTCCGGCTACCCTTTCAAATCCCGGATATTGACAGGCATCCAGCTGCTTTACCTTCTCAAAACCTGGCTTGTCGATAAGAAGAAAACATGTACATGTCGGGCAGATGGTTGTACATGCGCCGCATGAAACACAGCGGGAAGAATATTTTTCCCATATATCTCCCTGCTCTTTACTAACAAGTTTTCCGGTCTTCTTATAATCTGGCAATCCATTACCTGACGCCATAAGCAGAGTCTCAGTCACAAGATGTTCCTTTTCAACAACCGAAATAAAATTATTATCTACAGGTGATTGGACTGCCGGAATATTCCTGACAAAATCTTCCCCCTTTACAGATAACATTCTAAAAACAATAGTTCCATTTAGATTAATTACTGCCAGATCGGCACCTTTAACAGAATATGGCATGATATTATATGACAAACAATGGCAATGTTCCTGAATGCCAAAACAATCGGATGCTATCAGTAATGTGTTCTCACGACGTTTCCTGTAGTATATGTCATTAAAATCAATATTGAGATATATCTCGTCCAGAAGGCATAATCCCTCAATGTCGCAGTTTGGGATACCAAGAATTATTCTTGGCTTTTCATCAGCTATGTCAGATGTTACATTTTCTTTAACAGGAAGAAAGAAACTTTTAAGGGGAGTTGCAGGTTTCGGTTTGTTATAGGAAATTCTGGCGATATTAACAGGTTTGATCAATTCATAGTCCAGACCAAATTCATTTTCTACACTTGCGAAAATGGTATAGGATAATAACAACTGCTCCAAAGTCTTATCCCAGTCTTCCTTTTTTATGCATTTATATTGCATTTATGTGATAAGTTTCACATATAAAGTTAAAATCTACGTATATAAAAATCAATTAAAAAAATGCTTATTTTCATAAGGGGGGAAATTGCATATTATAAAATGCAGTATATCAGACATGTAAAAATTAATTTTTATTTAAAAAAGAATTATTTAACTTGCATTAATAATTAACCAGAAAAGAAATGATGTGAAACGAATCACAAAAAATATTATTAAGAACAGTCTGAAAAGGATATTTCTTTACCGGGCATGTCTCATCAGACTGAAGCTGATGGGAGTCGAAAAAGTCTTTTCTTATACTCTCGCCAACGAAACAGGTGTTACCTCTGATCAGGTCAGAAAAGATTTTTCTGAATTTAATATCAAAGGCAATAAGCGGGGAGGATATAATATAAATGAACTGCTGGAAAAGATGGAAAAGTTATTCCATCGTAACAAAGACAATAATATTGTACTAGTAGGCATGGGAAATATGGGTCTTGCATTATCGAAGTACAGCAAGTTCGTTCAGCGTTATATGAATATTGTTGCCACATTCGATATTGATCCGTTCAAACAGAAAATCAGGTCAGGTATACCGGTATATTCAATGAACCGGTTAAAAGAGATCATCGACAGATTCAGTGTAAAAGTGGCTATCCTTGCTGTACCGGAGATTTCTGCACAGGAAGTTTCTGATGAATTGATTCGCCATGGTATAACAGGAATAGTGAATTTTGCCCCGGTGCTTTTAAAAGTTCCTCCGGATGTTATCATAAATAATGTAAACCTCTGCGATGAACTTGAAAGTGTGATTTATTTTGTTCACAAGCAGATGAAGGTTAATGGAACTAAAAACCTGGAGCTATTATACAAGGATATGAAATACTGATCAGGGGGTTAGTTCAGGGAGTCGGATTCCGCCCTTTTATCTGCAGAATGGCCGCTAAACACGGTCTCTTTGGAGAAGTAGATAACAGAACTGACGGTGTTTCTGTCATAGTACAGGGAGATATTAAAACCATTGACTCGTTTGGCAATGATATCCTTCAGCATGCTCCTCCGGCATCGCAGATAAAATCAATCGAGATTAACAGCAGGCAAATAAGTGGCTATAACAGTTTTAGAATTGCCGGAAGTAAAACAATTGATAATCAGATTACTGAAATAAGTCCGGATATTGCTGTCTGTGATGATTGTCTTGAAGACATGGAAAATGATCCTGAAAGAATTGATTATCCTTTTGTTAATTGTACAAACTGCGGTCCACGGTTTACTATAATTGCAGGATTACCTTACGACCGTCCAAAAACAACCATGAATAGCTTCAGGATGTGTGAAAATTGCCGCTCAGAATATGACGACATTCTTGATCGCCGCTTTCATGCCCAGCCAATTGCCTGTAACACATGCGGACCTGTATACCGGTACAAAGACTCCTTAAAAAACCTGAACGATATAAAACTGATACTTCAGGAGGTTTCTGCGCAAATAGCTTCAGGCAGAACAGTTGCAATAAAGGGACTCGGTGGATATCATTTAATGTGCGATGCATTGAATAACAGCGCCGTTAGCGAACTGAGGCAAAAAAAACAAAGGGATTCAAAACCCTTTGCTGTAATGTTCATGGATATCACCTCAACCAAAAAATACTGCTATATTGATGAAGAAGAGGAGAAAGAGATGAAATCATGGCGCCGACCCATCCTGATCATGAAGGAGAAGAAAATGTTATCTGCAGCTGTAAGCAACGGACTGAATACAATCGGAGCAATGCTGCCCTATATGCCTCTGCATTATTTGCTTTTCAGGTTTCTTAAAACGCCTGCAGTGGTTCTTACCAGTGGTAATATATCTGATGAACCGATAATCATTGATGATCTGATGGCTGAGAAACATCTGGTATCAGTTGCTGATTCTTTTCTGAGCCACAACAGACAGATAATTAACAGAACCGATGATTCTGTTGTAAGAATTATTGACCGTGAGATAAGTCTTATCCGTCGCTCCAGGGGATTTGTTCCGCGACCCGTTGATCTGAACTGCAATGCTGAAGGAATTATTGCATTCGGAGCGGAACAGAAAAACAGTTTCTGTATAGGGAAAGGCAACCAGGCAGTGATGAGTCAATATCTTGGGGATCTTAAAAACNGTGAAACCTTTAGTTTATTTAACGAGACAATTGACAGGTTTTCAGATCTTTTCAGGTTTAAAGCTGAATTCCTTGCCTGTGATCTTCATCCGCANTACCTCTCAACTCACCATGCTGAAAATCTTGAAAAAGAGTTGAAAATTCCGCTTCTCAAAGTCCAGCATCACCATGCTCATGTTGCATCGTGTATGGCCGAACACGGATTAGATGAGGAAGTGATCGGAATCAGTCTGGATGGTACTGGTTATGGTTCGGATGAGAATATCTGGGGAGGTGAGTTCATGATAGCAGATCTGAAAGGCTTCACTCGTTTTTCGCATTTCGATTATGTTCCTATGCCGGGAGGTGAAAAAGCAATAACTGAGCCATGGAGGATGGCCTATTCCTATCTTTTCAAATATTTCGGGGATAGTTTTGACTTTAAATCGGTACCTTTCTTCAGTTCCATTGATAATCAGAAGTTATCGCTGATTAATGAGATGATAGTCAAGAAGATGAATTCCCCGGAGACCTCATCCGCCGGTCGTATTTTTGATGCTGTTTCGGCAATTCTCGGACTTTGTCAAGTGCAAACATTCGATTCAGAAGCACCGATGCGGCTTGAATCTGTCTGTGATGGAGAAACAAAAGAATTTTATCCTTTCCAGGCAGGTAAAACCGTCATTTTTGCTGATACACTGAAAGCAATTCTGGCAGATTTTCCCCGGCAAAAGATCTCTGTTATCTCAGCAAAATTTCATAACACTATTGCCCAGGTGATACTTGAAATCTCAAAGCAGATTAAAAATGAAACATCTCTCAATAAGGTCATTCTTTCCGGCGGGGTCTTTCAGAATAAGTACCTTTTGGAGAAATCTTTACACCTTCTTAAGCGGAACATGTTCAAAGTCTTTACAAATCACCTGGTCCCGTCAAATGATGGAGGAATTTCCCTGGGACAATTAGCAATTGCATCAAAAATGAGAAGATATGTGTCTTAGTATTCCGGCAAGGATAGTATCGATTGACGGCATCATGGCAGAAGTGTCTGCCGGGGGTGCAATATTTAAGGCAGGTCTGCATATGATCGAAAATCCCATGATCGGAGACTATATACTTATTCATGCCGGATTTGCAATACAGAAGATAAACGAAAAGGAAGCTGAGGAAACTATAAAGTTGTTTGAAGAGATGAATAATTCTCTGAATACATAAGGTGTATGAAGTACATTGATGAGTTCAGGAATAAAGATCTGGTTGCGAAACTGGCTGATCTTATTAATAAGTCAGTCATTCGTGATTATACTTTTATGGAGGTTTGTGGAGGACATACGGCTGCTATACATAGGTTTGGTCTTAAATCTTTGCTTCCAGGTAATGTAAGATTGATCTCTGGTCCGGGTTGCCCGGTCTGCGTAACAGAAACTGATTTTATAGATAAGGCAATCGCGTATTCAAGAATGAAGGATGTCATAATTACCACTTTCGGAGATCTGCTGAAAGTACCAGGATCAACTTCATCGCTCGAAAAAGAAAAAGCAGCAGGTGCGGATGTAAGGATTGTGCTTTCCGGACTGAATGCACTTGAGATTGCCAGACTAAATTCCGGGAAAAAAATCATCTTCCTGGGTATTGGTTTTGAAACTACTGCTCCAGGGACTGCTGTTACCATAAAACAGGCTGACGAAGAAAATATAAAAAATTTTTTTCTTTTAAGTGCACATAAATTAATGCCTCCGGCAATGGAAGCCATCATAAAAGAAGGAGTAAGGCTTGATGGTTTTATTTGTCCCGGACATGTTGCTGCCATAACCGGTTCCTCAATATTTAACTTCATTCCCGAGAGATATAATCTGGGCTGCGTGGTAACCGGCTTTGAACCTTACGATATATTACAGTCAATCCTGATGCTTATAAAACAGGTAAACAAGAATACTCCGAAAGTAGAAATTGAGTATAACCGGGCAGTTACAATTGGTGGCAACTCAATGGCTCAGAGGCATATGTCCGAAGTCTTCGAGCCATGCAATACCAGGTGGAGAGGTTTTGGTGTAATTCTATTAAGCGGACTTACACTTAGAAAGGTTTATGAGAAGTTTAACGTTGAGAATAAAATACCTGTAAAAATTAATTATCAGGCAGACAATGAACTTTGTATCTGTGGAAAAATCCTGAGGGGTTTGGAAACTCCTGATGATTGTCCTCTTTTTGCAGAAATATGCTATCCGGAAAATCCTTTGGGCGCATGTATGGTTTCAAATGAGGGGGCATGCAACTCCTGGTATAAATACAGCCAAGTCAAATGAAAGAATTTATCTCTTTGAATCAGGGAAGTGGCGGCAAGTTCACTCACGAGCTTATTGAAAAGGTTTTTATTAAGCGGTTCGGGATGGCTGAGCCTTTAACGGATTCTGCAATTATTAAAGAATCTGGATTTAACATTGCGTTTACTACTGATTCTTATGTTGTTGATCCTCTGTTTTTTCCGGGAGGTAATATTGGTAAGCTTGCTATATGCGGTACAGTAAATGATCTGGCAGTATCTGGTGCCGTTCCTATGTATATTTCAGCTTCCTTTATTATTGAAGAGGGCTTTCCGCTGAACGACCTTATTGAGATTACAGAATCAATGGCCGAAGAGGCTTCAAAAGCAGGAGTTAAGATTGTAACGGGGGATACAAAAGTTGTCGGCAAGGGTAAGTGTGATAAATTGTTTATCACAACCTCTGGGACCGGTATTCTTAAACCGGATTTCGTGCGCATAAGCACAGGCAAAGGGATAAAACCGGGAGACAAACTGATTATTAATGGCCCTCTTGGTAATCATGCCATAGCTGTTTTGAGTGTCCGTAATAATTTAAGTTTCAGGACCACGGTAACATCTGACTGTGCTTCATTAAACCATTTGATACAGACTGTGCTTCAGAGCTGTACGGAAATTCTTTTTATGCGCGATCTGACAAGAGGCGGACTTGCAACTGTATTGAATGAGCTTGCCGGGATGATTAAGTCGGGTATTATGATAAATGAGTTATCAATTCCGGTAGATGATCCAGTGAAGGGATTGTGCGAAGTACTGGGTTTTGATCCTCTGTATCTTGCAAATGAAGGAAAAGTCCTGATTGTAGCAGGTTCAGGGGAAGAACAAAAGGTGCTGGATATTCTAAGATCGGATCCGTTAGGCAAAGACTCTGAAATAATAGGAGAGATCGTTCAGGATAAACATGAACTTGTGCTTTTAAACACTTCAGTAGGAGGCAGACGTATACTTGATATGCCTTCAGGGGAGCAATTTCCAAGAATCTGTTAAAATATTATTATGCATGAAATAAGGATAGCAGAAGATCTTTCAATGATTGTTCTTGATGCAGCAAGAAAGGAGAATCTGTCGAAGGTTACAAAGGTGAATATCAGTTTCGGACAATTGGTCCAGATTGTTCCTGAAATATTTGAATTTGCTTTCAGGGAAACGTTAAGGAATTCGATTGCTCAGGATGCTGAAACAGATATAGAAATAATACCCGTGAAAATGAAATGTAAAATTTGCGGCAGTGATTTTCAGGTGAAAGAGAACTTATTTGCGTGCCATGAATGCAATTCAACCGATCTTGAGATTATTCAGGGTAAAGAATTAATTATTAAAAGTATAGAAGGGGAGTAGATATGGAAATAAAAATAATGAAGAATATCCTTGACAGGAACCAGAATAAAGCCAATGAGGTAAGAAATTTGCTAACTTCCAAAGGAGTGTTGATGGTGAACATAATAAGCTCACCCGGTGCAGGGAAAACTACTCTTCTGGAACGTACCTGCGAAGAACTTGGAGGAAAGTTCAGAATCGGAGTAATAGAAGGTGATATAACTACAGACAGGGATGCTCAACGCCTGAAGAAATATGACATTCCAATAGTCGTAATTAATACTGAAGGAGGTTGTCACCTCGACTCTCACAGCATCTCAAAAGTTCTGGATAGTTTTGATCTTCGAAATCTCGATGTATTATTTGTTGAAAATGTCGGTAACCTGATATGTCCGTCACAATTTGATCTTGGTGAAGCTTTTAAACTTGCAATAGTCAGCACAACGGAGGGTGATGATAAGCCGGGTAAGTACCCTATGCTTTTCAGGGAAGCAAGGGCAGTACTTCTTAATAAAATTGACCTGATTCCTTATACAAACTTTAATTCCGGAAGTTTCAAATCGGATTTGAAGAAGGTCAATGCCCAGGTTCCCCTGTTCGAAATTTCCTGTACCAAAGGAGATGGTCTGAAAGAATGGTATGAATGGATTAGTGAAAAAATAATTATTTCCCGCTGATTTCGCAGATTCCGCAGATCTTATATTTAAAAATCTGCACAAATCAGTGCGATCTCTAAGTAAGTACTTTTGTCTTTTTACTTTTATCTTTTATCTTTTCCAGGGCGGTATTTCAGGTAATGATTTGCTGAACTCCTTTAGAAGTGAATCTTCATATGACCCTGTAAATTTGCCTTTTGTAAACTTTTCAAGGCCCTCATTTAGAAACCGTTCCCATGCTTTATCTTCTTTTCCGGGTATAATAGGATAGAATAATACCCCGTTGTTTTTGGCAGCATCAAGGTCGCCTTTGGCATCACCAATCATCAGAATTTTATTCCCGGGATATTTAGCTTTTGCAGCGAATGCTATATGTTCAGTTTTAGTTCCATGTTCCTGGCCCGCGATTGCTGTGATGTATTTCTTCATATTATGCTCTTTCCATTCCCGTTCAAGTGCCTCGATGGGTGTTTGCGACACTATGATCAGATCGGAAAATAAAGACATTTTTTCTATAGCTGACCTGGCATGAGGGAAAGGAGGAATGTTGTGAAGCCATTCAGTTATCTCTTTATTTACAGCCTCGGTCCATCTGACGACCTTTTCAAGATCGGGATTATTATTTGAATCAAAGTATTTGTGCAGGTTGGCATTGCCAAGTTTAGTCTCGATTTTTAGCCAATCATTTAGTGATGTCAGATCAGGTAGTGATTGACCTATATCAGTAATCTCTTTCCTTTGACTTAAGAGTTCAAAGACCTTTATTAAAGAAGTAAACCGGTTGCCACCTCTGTATATGGAATAAAGGTTTACGAATTCCCATGTCTCCCGGAGTATTTTGGAAACAGCAAAAAGATCGAAATATTTTAATGCATTTGGAATAAAAAACTCCTTCTGCTTCACCTCCATCGTATCAAATACACATCCGTCGGAGTCGATTCCGATAAAGAATTCATGACCCGGTTTCAAGTTCCTTAAAGCGGAAATGTGATCCATTATTAAAAACTTAAAAATCTAACAGACGATAATTTTTCCTTTTTCTTCGTGTTACTTTGTGTAGTACTTTTTAAAACCTGAATCCGAATTTTATCTCTAATCTGTTGTAAGAGTTTCTGTAAGTTGTAGTCTGGGAATTATAGTTCTTTTCAGTATAGCTTGTGTGTGCATTTCTATAAGCAAAACTGAGATATGTTTCACCATCCTCTTTAGCCCATGATATGCCTGTCCCTATAGTAAAAGTCCCCCCGCCCTGATAGGTTTTCTCAGTGCCATAAGGATTGAATGTAGTGTTATCCGCATTCATGGCATCTCCGTTCAAATGGAATAGTTTACCTCCTCTTAGAAACATAAAAGGTGTTGTTTTCCTGTCGGAAAAAAGACATTTATATTCAACAAACAGCGGTGTAAAAGGCTGTCCAAGATATTCAACGCCCGATCCGAGACCAAAAATGCTTTTTGTATTGCTGGTAACATTAGCTAGGATATTGAAACTGAAAGGGGCTTTATAATCTGAGCTTTGAGCACCAATCAGGACTCCTGCTTCAAGGACAAATCCTAAACCACTCTTTTTTCTTCCGTCATACCGCGGACTCTCATTAGCAAATTTTTCAACCTCAGACAGCGAATAAATAAAAACACTTCCGTCGGAAGTTTTTATCTTGTACTGACTATCATTTACCTCGATAAGTTTACCATAGATTGTACTGCCATTTTTCAGGTAAAGGACGTCTTTTGTTTTTTGAGCTGACAGCGGAAGAATGATGAATATCAGCATTATAACTATTGCAGAGCATTTTTTCATTGTATTTTAGGTTGTTTTGGTTAGTAGTTTAGCATGATTTTTGTTTAATCAAAATTGACTAAATCTGACCAGTATGAAAGCAAAAATCATTCCAATTATAGCACTTCTTTCTATATTTTCAATTTTCTTCTATTCGTGTGAAGATGCCACTTATAAGGAATACAAGGGGTATGCACCTGTTTATTTATCCTACAAATATTTACGGTCAGCCGTAGTCCAGGAGCAGAATGTTGATCTTAAAAATCCGGGAAAGATCTATTTTAAGGATAATTACATTTTTATTGTTGAGGAATTAAAGGGAATTCATGTTTATGACAATACCAATCCGGCTTCTCCGGTAAAGAAAAAGTTTATTAAACTACCTGGAGTTGTTGATCTTTCTATTTCAGGTTATACTATGTATGCAGACAGCTATGTTGATCTGGTTGTACTTGATGTTCAGAATATTGATAATATTCATGAAGTGGGCAGGATAAATGATATACTTCCATACACTATTCCTCCTTACAAAACTGATTTTCCGGCAGCATATGTTGATAAGGAGAAAGGTGTGGTATTGGATTGGGAATTGAGAACAATTAAAGAAAAAATTGACCATACTCCAATTCCATATCCCATCTATTTTTTAGGTGGCATTTCTTTTTTGGATAAAGCGAATTCTTCAGGAGCCTCTTCAGGCGTTAGCGGGAGTGGGGTAGGAGCTGGCGGCTCTATGGCAAGGTTCGGAATAAAGGATAAGGTACTTTATATAGTTGATAAGAACACTCTTAAAGTATTCGACATTTCCAATAATACCACCCCGGTAAAAGTCAATGATCTCTATCCGGGCTGGAACGTGGAAACAATGTTCCTTACTGATAAGAAAATGTTTCTTGGTACTACAACCGGTATGGCAATTTTTGACATTTCAAATCCAACTACACCGGTATCGCTTACTTTTTTTACACATGCCAGGAGTTGCGACCCGGTAGTTGTCGATGATACACTTGCTTATATAACACTCAGAACAGGAACCAATTGTGGCGGAAATCTTAATTGTCTGGATATTGTAAATATTAAAGATATTACTAAGCCAACCACTGTTATATCTTATTTTATGACCAATCCTCAGGGCCTGGGTAAAGACGGAGATTTGCTTTTCATTTGCGACGGATCGGCCGGATTGAAAGTATATGATGCCACCGACCCGAAGATGATTTCAGAACACCTTATATATTCTTATCCCAATATTAAGGCTTATGATGTTATCCCTATTGGTGGTGTACTGGTCCTTATTGGTGATGACGGACTTTATCAATACAATTATTCTGATGTAAAGAATATTTCGCTGATCAGCACTATATCCGTTGTTAAATAATTTAGAGACGTCCAATTTGGGCGTCTCCGTATCAATATTGTCATCGTTCTTGAAATACATTCAATTCATCCCTTACCCCTTCCGGTAAGGGATTTTTGTATTTAAGTACTCCAGTTCGCCCCTGCGCCATTGTGCCTTTCCGATTTTGTGCCGTTCTTTATTTTCATTCTAAATTAGCAAGTATGACATTTGCAGGTTTTTTTTAGAAAGTATTGTTATTAATTTAACAGCACTTAAAAAATCAATTTTTACTAATTAGTAAAATATTTAATTACCTAAAAATCAAATAGATATGTATCAAGTAGGAAATCTAGTGAAGGAATTGTCCGAAAAACACGGTCGTGCGAGGGAGAGCCTTATGCCAATTCTGCAGGCGATTGTACAGAAACACAATTATCTGACTGATGAGGCTATGGTCGAAGTTGCGAGAGAACTCGATATCTCAGCCGCTGAAGTTTACGGGACAGCTTCTTTTTACACCTTTCTCGACACTCAGGTGAAAGGAAAATATGTTATAAGAGTTTGTAAAACAATTACATGCTCAATGAAAGGGAAGAGTGATATTATTCATACTCTTGAGGAAATACTTAAGATAAAAGTAGGCGAAACAACAACGGATAAGCAATTCAGCCTCATTGAAACAAACTGTATCGGATGGTGTCATAAAGCTCCGGCTATATTAATTAATGAATTGCCCTATACCGAGCTAACCCCAGAAAAAGTAAGTGAAATTATTAAAGATTACATGCATAAATAAATATCAGGCAAAATCATGGAAAATAAAGGATTAAATAAGGTAGACCTGATCTTCGAAAAAATCGATTCGAGAGATATCATGGTAAAGGCTTTTAAGATGACCAGTGCTGAGATTATTCAGAGTATGCTTGATTCAGGACTTAAGGGACGTGGCGGTGCCGGCTTCCCAACCGGTTTGAAATGGAAATATGCTGCAGCCGAAAAGAACCCGGATAAATATATAGTTTGTAACGCAGATGAGGGTGAACCAGGTACATTTAAAGACCGGGAGATCCTTGACAGAGTTTCTAACAAGGTTCATGGGGGAATGGCAATTGCAGGAAAGGCAATCGGTGCAAAAAAAGGGATTGTATATTTAAGAGGTGAGTACAGATATCTTCTACCTAAACTTATGATTGAACTGGACTCGTTTCATGAAATGATAAAAGAAATAGGATTCGATTTTTCTATCGAGTATCGAATGGGAAGCGGAGCTTATATCTGCGGTGAGGAAAGCGCTCTTTTTGAGTCTATAGAAGGAAAACGCGGTGAACCACGAAATAAACCTCCATATCCGACAGTTTCAGGTGTATTTGAGAAACCGACCTCTATTAACAATGTTGAAACTCTTGTAACTGCAATGATGATTATTCAGCATGGTGCTAAAAACTTCATCCAGTATGGTACAAAAGATTCAAGAGGATCAAAAGTGTTCTCTGTATCAGGTGATACTCCGACTCCGGGCATTTTTGAACTTGAACTGGGGATGACTGTTCAGCAGTTTGTCAATGAATTTGGTGATGGTGATACTAAAGCAGTACAGGTTGGCGGTGCCTCAGGATTTTGTGTTCCCAGAAAGAAATTTGCTGAAACAATCATTGGTTTTGAAGGTGTCCCTACAGGAGGATCCATGAAGCTTTTCAACAGTTCACGATCGATGTATAATGTTCTTCACAATTACCTCGATTTCTTTACAGAGGAATCATGTGGTCAGTGTACACCATGCCGTGTAGGATGCCAGCAACTGCTGAAAGGGGTTGAAAAAGTTAAAAAAGGGGAAGCAAAATCTACCTATCTGAATGAACTGATGAAACTGGCAGATTCTATGAAAATAGCTGCTAAATGTGGTCTTGGACAATCAGTGGGTAATGCATTTAAATCAATAGTTGGTAACTTCAAGGAAGAGATCATCTATTAATCATTTAATCAAAAACGAAGAATCATGATAAATCTATTTATAAATGACCAGAAAGTCTCAGTTCAGGCAGGAACAACAGTTCTTGCTGCTGCTAAGAAACTGAAAATAAACATTCCAACTCTGTGTAACCACGATGATCTCTGTGTAGCAGGCAACTGCCGGGTATGTCTTGTTGAACAAAAAGGTGCAAGAACTCTTATAGCATCATGTGCAACTCCCGCATCTGAAGGGATGGAGATACATACAAACACACTGAAAGTCAGGAATGCACGTAAACATATAGTTGAACTTCTGCTCTCAGAGCATAGAGCTGATTGTACAAAATGTTATAAGAACCAGAATTGCGAACTTCAGAAGCTTGCAAACGAATTTGCATTTGGTGACCATGTTTTTCTTGATCTTGTTGAAGATAAAAAATATAATATTGACAGGTCTTCTCCATCATTTGTCAAAGACGACAGCAAATGTATACGTTGCCAACGTTGTGTCAGAACCTGCTCTGAACTGCAATATATCTCTGCTATAGCTGTTGCCAACAAAGGTGCTCATCAAAAAATTTCATCTTTTCACGACAGGCCGATGAGCCAGGTTGTTTGCACCAATTGCGGACAATGCGTAAACCGTTGCCCCACGGGAGCCCTTGTTGAAAAGACCTATATCGACCAGGTATGGGATGCCATTTATGATCCTGATAAACATGTGGTTGTTCAGACTGCTCCTGCTGTAAGAGTTGCTCTTGGTGAAGATCTTGGTTACGATCCTGGTGAAAGGGTAACCGGAAAAATGGTAAATGCCCTTCGGCAACTTGGATTCAATTCAGTTCTCGATACTGACTTTAGTGCCGACCTAACAATAATGGAAGAAGGAACCGAACTACTTGTAAGACTGAAGAAAGCCCTGGTGGATGGCGATAAGAAAATATCACTGCCGATGTTCACATCCTGTTCTCCGGGCTGGATAAAATTTATAGAACATAAATACCCGGAATTTCTTCCGAATCTTTCAACCTGTAAATCACCTCAGCAGATGTTTGGTGCACTGGCCAAGACATTCTACGCCAAAAAACGTAAAATCGATCCTGCTAAAATAGTATCGGTATCGATAATGCCATGTACTGCCAAAAAATTTGAAGCCGACAGACCTGAAATGCGGGCAAGCGGATTTAAAGATGTAGATTTTGTACTTACAACCCGCGAACTTGCAGTAATGATTAAACAGGCAGGTATTGACTTCAGAAATATTGAAGGGGCAAACTACGATTCAATAATGGGTGAATCTACAGGTGCAGCGGTTATTTTCGGTGCCACCGGAGGTGTTATGGAGGCAGCATTGCGTACTGCTTATGAGATCGTTACCGGTCGTGAAATTCCCTTTGGAAATTTAAATGTTACTCCTGTCAGAGGTATGGATGGAGTAAAAGAGGCAACTATCAAGATTGAGGGCTGTGTTGATGCGTGGAAATTTCTTGAAGGTGCTGAACTGAAGGTAGCTATTGCACACGGATTGGTTAATGCCAATAAAATCATGAAGATGACAAGAGAAGGAAAAGCTCCTTATCACTTTGTTGAGATTATGGCTTGTCCTGGGGGTTGTATTGGTGGTGGAGGACAGCCTATTCCTACGAACTTGCAGATCAGACAAAAACGTATGAAGGCAATCTATTCTGAAGATGAAAGCAAAGTATTACGCAAATCTCATGAGAATCCCGATGTTATTGCAATATATAAGGAGTTCCTCGACCAGCCTAACAGCCACAAGTCGCATGAACTGCTTCATACTCATTATGTGGAACGAGATAATTATTAACAAACCTGATCTAATCTGACCAAAATTGTAGAGACGCCCAATTTGGGCGTCTCTACTTATCTTTTTCACCTTAAAGGTACACAAAGGTTATCACGAAGGTTCACAAAGGGCCTTATAAACATGCCATGTAATATTATCCGATGATATTGAGAATTTGCTGTATGTCAATATCCTTTAGAGGATTATTACTCGAAATGAAAATGTCAGCCAGCTTTGATTTATTCTCCTGCAATCTGACTATTTTTTCCTCAATACTATTGCTTGTGATATACCTGTAAACGAATACACTTTTATGCTGACCAATCCTATGGGCACGGTTTAACGCCTGCATTTCAGAAGCAGGGTTCCACCATGGATCAAGAATAAAAACATAGTCGGCTGCAGTGAGGTTAAGACCTACGCCGCCGGCTTTAAGCGAGATAAGAAATATTTTGTTTTCAGGATCATTCTGGAAACTGTTGACGATTTTTTCCCTCCTGGTACTTGCTCCGGTAAGCATCGCAAAACGTATTCTTTTTTTTCTAAGTTCTTCAGCGTATAAATCAAGATGCTTTACGAAAGAAGAGAAAACGAGTATCTTATGCCCTTCAGCTATAACACTCTCCATATCCTGAAGAACAGTTTCAAATTTGCCTGAACCGTATGAATAATCGTCAATAGCCATCACAGGATGATTGGATAACTGTCTGAGCTTCATTAGTCCCTGGAGTACAACTATTGCAGATTTTTCCTGACCTGTTGATGCAATGCTTTTAAGAATACTGTTTCTGACAGATGATTTTTCTTCATCGTAAACTTTAAACTGCTCCTCAGTCATATCGCAAAAAACAGTCTGCTCAGTAACCGGAGGCAGATCACGGGCAACCATCTCTTTTGTACGCCTCAGAATAAATGGTTGGATAATCTTCCTTAGTTTGCCCTCTTTTTCATCATCACCCATTTTTTCAATCGGTTTTGCATATTCCCGGCGAAAAAATGCAAGTTCACCAAGCAATCCTGGGTTAACAAAATTTAATTGGGTCCAGAGATCGGTCAGAGAGTTTTCGACCGGGGTCCCTGTGAGCACCAGTTTAAATTCCGACTTGAGTCTTGTTACTGTTTTGTAAAGCATTGAAGCCGGATTTTTAATAACCTGGCTCTCATCGAGTATGATGTAATGAAATGGAAATGAGCTTATTAATTCAATATCCTGTCGAACAGTATGATAACTCGAAAGAATAATATCAAAGTTTTGAAAATATGAAGTTGACTTTTTTCGCTGGTTACCCTTGTAACTGTAGACCTTCATGTCAGGGACAAATCTTATTATTTCGTTTTCCCAGTTGTAGATAAGTGATGCCGGTACAATTATCAGACTGGTTAGTATCAATTCATGCTGGTTAAACAGAGTTAATTCTTTTGCTATGCCTGATTTTTCATCCGGGAACAGGGTTTCCTTGTTGTGCTGGAGCAGAGCAAGTGTCTGAATTGTCTTGCCCAGACCCATATCATCAGCAAGACAACCACCTAAACCGGCTGTTTGCAGAAAACTCAGCCAGTTAAGTCCATCTGACTGATAATGCCTCAAAATGGAGTTGAGACCGATTGGCGTCAGAATAGCCGGTACCTGACCGGGGACAAGTAACTTCTCAAGTTTCCCTAAGCCTTTTCTTCCTTCATCATTGATGGCATCAGACAGCAGTGAAAAATGTTGTTTATGAATCCTGAGTGAATCTTCAGAACTTTTGCCAAACTCAAAAATGTTTTTGTATTTGGCGAACCATGTTTCCGGTAAAACAGCTATCGAACCATCAGGTAGCTTAAATTCCCTTATTCCCTCAAGAATGTTTTTTCTGAAATGGCTGAAAGGAATTTCCCATTCACCTATTTTAACTGTTGCCCTGAGATCGAACCAGTCGTTAACTATCTGGCTGCTAATCTCAAGATGTACAGGTTTTAAATTGTACGTATGATCAAGTCTGGAAGTAAGAACAAAACCTGAATTGGTAATTTCGGAATAATTACTGTTAATAACTTCTATAATTGCATATAGATCATCACCGGGCTTATTGTTTGTTGAAACAGGATAAAAATTTATGTCATCATCAGAAAAGAAGCCAAGTTCACCTAAAGTTTCGCGACATTTTTTTTCCCAGTCAAAATCACGGTAGTATTTTCTGAAAGTGAAATTCTCTCCATTTTTTTCAAATAATGTGAATGAGACTGAGGATTCATTTGCATAAATATTATTCCCCTGATAACTATATTTTAACGTTATACCCGGGGTTCCTTTAAGTCCGGTTTCGAGCTCTAGAATTGATTCTTTTTCAGGTGTGAATTCGATAATCTCAAAACCCGTGTATTCGACCTTGAAATTATTTATTGTATTGAGTACAAAACCGCTGAAATATTTCAATTCTGATTTTTTAGGAATCAGTATATTTTCTTTGGTCAGGAAGGGTTTCAACTTTGATCCTTCAACATCCGAAACAAATAATATCCTGTGGTCTTTTCTTATCACACAGGGAGCCATTGTTATAATATCGACCGGATTCTTCCTTAGATCAATGAGTTTACCGGCTGACTCCAGACTAAGGTTATAGGCGCTTTGCTCTTCATTCCTGACAAATCTGAAAACAGGTATTGCATTATCTTCACTCAGAAAAAGTTGATCCTCAGCATGCAGGGTTCCTGCTTTTGTCTTCTGAAAATATACCGGCATGTTTTCATCCCGCGCAATTGTGAAGCATTTATAGAGTCTCCTTTCAATATAAGGTCTTATAAAGATTTCAAGCTTTTCCGGTGTTATTTTTTCGAGGAATTCTTTTACAGTTTTATCCTTTGAAAAAAGTTTAAAAAGGGCCCTGTCAGTATATTCATTAATAATTTTAATTACCTCGCGTTCTTCCGAAGTTAGCGTTCCCAGTGTATCAATATTGGGAAAAGGAGAGAGGCACTCAATTAACTTATAATAGCCCCTGTTTGTTTCCTTCTGAATAATATAAGGCAGAATAATAGATCCCCATAATCTATGCTGGAATAATAAAAGTGCAAAGAGTTTTACTTTTTTATCCGACCTTGTTTCCAAAACCTTCAATATTAATTAATCTGCAATAATGGTTAATACCTCTCAATTTTCAAAGCAATAATTTCATAGATTTGTTATTAATAATGAGTTTATTTTCCATTTACCTTAATCAGAGGTAAGCTTTTCTACTCCTTCCCCGGTGGGGGAAGTCCCGATAGCTATCGGGAGGGAAGGGGGTAAAAACTGACTACCTGGTATAAATATAAGTGAGGAAGATTATTCATATAGATATGGATGCATTTTTTGCATCAGTTGAGCAGCTTGACAATCCTGATCTGAGAGGCAAACCTGTTGCTGTAGGGGGAAGTGGTGAACGCAGTGTTGTAGCAGCTGCCAGTTATGAGGCAAGAAAATTTGGCGTCAGGTCAGCTATGCCTTCTGTGATTGCAAAACGGTTGTGTCCTGATCTGATATTTGTGAAGCACAATTTCTCAAGGTATACTGAGATTTCCTCCACTGTTTTGGATATTTTCAGAGAGTATACTGACATAATTGAACCACTTTCAATTGATGAAGCATTTCTCGACGTCACAAAGGATAAAAAAAATATAGGATCGGCTACAGTCATTGCCAGGAAAATCAGGAATGAGATTAGATCCAGAACTGGTCTTACTGCGTCTGCCGGGATTTCTGTTAATAAATTTCTTGCGAAGATAGCTTCTGACATAAATAAACCTGATGGAATGTTTCTGATTCGTCCCGAAGAAGCTGAAAAGTTCATCGAGGAGTTACCTGTTGAAAAATTTTACGGAATCGGAAAAGTGACTGCACAAAAGATGCATATACTTGGGATTCATAAAGGGTCTGATCTGAAGAAATGGGACCGGGTATCGCTTGTAAGGAATTTTGGAAAAGCAGGAGTATTCTTCTATGATATTGTAAGAGGTATTGATGAGCGTCCTGTTGAACCGGATCAGGAGCGTAAATCTGTGGGCACAGAACTTACTTATGAGAAAGATCTTATAACCCGTTTCGAAGTTATAGCAGAGTTGTATAAACTCGAAAAGGAACTTATGGGAAGGCTTGAACATTCCGAAACTACGGGAAGAACAATCACTCTGAAAGTTAAGTTTTCGGATTTCAGGCAGATAACCCGCAGTAAAACTCTTCAATATTATATCCGCAGTTTTGACACCTTGCATAAAGAGGTTTCGGGAATCAGGAAATTAATGAAGCTTGAAGGAACCAGAATCAGGCTTCTTGGATTGAGTATATCCAACCTGGAAACAGATGATTGTGATGACAGACAGCTGTATCTGTTTGAGGATTAATGTATGGACATGCCATGGCATGTCCATACTAATCAAAATAATCCTTCTATTGATAAATATCTCTCGCCTGTATCGTAGCAGAAAGTAAGGATTTTTGATCCTTTAGGGAAATCTTTCAACTTCTGATTTACAGCAGCCAGTGATGCACCTGAAGATATTCCGATAAACAGTCCTTCTTCCTTCGCTGCTCTTTTGGTAAAAGTAAACGCATCTTCTTTGGTTACTTTAATTATTCCGTCAAGTAACTTCGTATTTAAGATTGAAGGTATAAACCCGGCACCTATTCCCTGCAATGGATGCGGCCCCGGAGAACCTCCACTCAGTACAGGAGATAATTCCGGTTCAACTGCATATACTTTCAGCTTTGGAAATGCCTTTTTTAATACTTCGGCACAGCCGGTTATATGTCCCCCTGTACCTACACCGGTAATCAGATAATCAAGGCCATCATGAAAATCATTTAGGATTTCCTGCGCTGTAGTAGTCTTATGTATATCGGTATTGGCAGGATTATCGAACTGCATTGGCATCCATGAGTCAGGTGTTTGTATTATTAATTCCCTGGCTCTTTCAATTGCTCCTTTCATTCCTTTCTCGCGGGGAGTAAGTACAAATTCAGCTCCATAGGAACTCATTATTTTTCTTCTTTCAAGCGACATTGATTCAGGCATTACAAGTATAAGTCTGTATCCTTTCACTGCCGCTACAATACCCAGGCCAATACCCGTATTACCGGATGTTGGCTCAATAATTACACTGTTAGGTTTTAGTATTCCCCTTTTTTCAGCATCCTCTATCATTGACAGTGCGATACGGTCCTTTATACTGGCACCAGGGTTTGATCTTTCAAGTTTTACCCAGACAGAATAAGCCGGGTCAAAAAGCCGGTTTATTTTCAAATGAGGTGTATTTCCTATTGTTTCAAGAATTGAGTTTACTTTCATAATATTAACTATTTGTAAAAATTATTTTAGATAATAAAGTTTATAGGTTCCTGAAAACCATTCTGGTTTCTCACAATTATTTCGCTCTTATGATAAACAACGGAAAAAGGTGCAATACTTTCTGTCAGCCACACATTTCCGCCAATAATGCTATTTCGCCCTACCACTGTCTGTCCACCCAGAATTGTACAACCTGAATAAAGAATTACGTTATCTTCTATAGTAGGATGCCGCTTTTTTGAAGCTTTGTCTTTAGCTACACTGAGTGCACCCAGTGTAACTCCCTGGTAAAGTTTTACATTATTTCCGATTTGTGCAGTTTCGCCTATTACTATTCCCGTTCCATGATCTATAGAAAATGGACAACCAATAGTTGCTAACGGGTGAATATCGATTCCGGTTACTTTATGTGCATATTCTGTGATTATCCGGGGTAGCAGAGGTACTGACAGGTGTGCCAGGGAATTGGCAATACGGTAGCAGAATATTGCTAAGAACCCGGGATAAATGGCAATGACTTCAATTAACTGGGTCGCTGCCGGATCTGATGCAAGAATAAAAGCGGCGTCTTTAAGGAGCGTTTTTTTTATGTTTTTAAGGTTTTTTAAAAATTGATTTTTAACATCTTCTTTTTTATCTGTCAAACCTGTCAGAATACTGAGAAGTTGAACCTGCATATCGTTGGATTTAATCTCAGTTACTGTATCTGAATAAGAATTGGCTTCCGGGAAAAGTAATCTGAAAATTGATTTGATGGTCTTTTCGACAGCTTTTTTATCAGGTATTATATAATCAGTCATAAGTATAAATTATTATCTTGTTTTGTTTTGTTCTGTAAATGTACAACACTTAACTTCAAAAAGTGTTGTACAATAATTAACTATATAGCAAACAATATAATTTATTTTTTCCAAAATCATCTATAAGATATTAATTGCCTGTTCGATATCGTTTTTAATATCCAGAATGTTTTCAATCCCAACCGACAATCTCAAAACGCCTGGTATAACACCGGATCTGAGTTGTTCTTCCTCTGAAAGCTGCTGATGAGTAGTTGAAGCAGGGTGAATGATAAGTGTTTTGGCATCGCCAACATTTGCCAGGTGACTGATAAGTTTGAAATTGTTTACAGTTTATCTCCTGCCTCTTTTCCTGTGCCATAAGATTTAAATTTGTATGGTACAAAGATGGATCCTGAAATCAATGTAATAAATCCCCTGTTTATGGCATTTGTTCTACCACATATATGGTAGAACAACTAAATGTGGTATTCGATTGTATCTATCCAGCCAGCCTTTATTGAATACATAATCAGCTCTGAGATACTTGACACACCGAGTTTTCTGAAGATATTTTTACGATGTGAAATAACGGTATGAAAGCTGATAAATTTCCGTGCAGCAATTTCTTTTGTAGTTAATCCGTCAGCTATCAGCCTCACAATTTCAATTTCGGAATTTGTCAACTGACCTTTCTCATCACCGCTGTTTTTCCTTTCATTGGATTCAAATAACAGATCCAGCAACTCGTTTGAATAGTATTTTTTATGTTGAACAACAGCATTCAGTGCTTCAGTTATTTCATCTTTCCCGGCGGTTTTCAGGATGACATTTGTGATACCGATAGAATTGAATTCGTGCAGCTCTTTTTTGCTTACAATGTTGGAAATGATAAGGAATTTCAAATCTGGAAAACTGTATTTAATCTCTTTTAATTCAGCAATACTTTCAATATCCAACAATGAGGGATCAATAATTAATAATGAAGTATTGTTACGTTTTAATGTATTGATAAGGTCATTCTTTTCATTTACAACCTTGTCAACAATAAAACGGCCGTCATCCTTCATAATAAGCATTAACGACTCAGTAATCAAAAACTGACTATCGGCGATCAGTACCTGTACAGGTTTATCAGATTTCTTCATTTCATTGCAGAACAGGAGCTGATGAATAAAGTTTCAAATCAGGTTAGAGCGTTTTTCAGATCCTCAATAAGATCGTCAATATGTTCAATACC